>Ga0307511_10005008_pt1 | contig 13518 bp, 14 predicted proteins | sample 13_EM_MG_FD_200266 | JGI IMG/M metagenome (GOLD analysis project Ga0307511, IMG submission 200266) | Populus trichocarpa ectomycorrhiza microbial communities from riparian zone in the Pacific Northwest, United States - 13_EM | ecosystem: Host-associated > Plants > Roots > Unclassified | place...
TATTGGTACAATTTTTTTATATATTTTTTGTAACTATCTCGCATAGGCTTTCCAAATGGCATATAATTCCGGGAAAACATTCCAACTCGAGCCTAATCTATATTAAATTAAATAAACTGGTCTTGATCCAAAGAGACCTTTGCTAGGACTAAGACAGAAAAAAAACTATCGTACACAAGCTTTCGCCCTGTGACTGACTGTATGTTAAACTTGCTTGTTAGAAAGTACAAAGAATCCTGAGAGCAAGGAAGGACTTCTTGAGTATGGTCAAGTGTCTACCCAAGTACTTGGTACGTAGTCATTCGCAAAGTGGGTTACTCGACTAGTTCTTCTGATGAAATCTGAAGCCCCTGAGCCTCTTGTTGTATAGTCTGGTTGTCTACTGCGATGAAAACTGCAATCAATCAGGGAAGCGACAAAACTTTATAATCCGCCAGGTAACTTTGTAGACTTACCTTATATAATCGCCAAACACAACCTTATAATGCAGTTAAGCTGCATAATTTTACACCTTGCCTGGTTAGCTCAGTTGGCTAGAGCGTGTGGCTTTTATTACAAGTACAATGAAAACCTCAAAGTCACGGGTTCGAACCCCGTATCAGGCTTATTCTTTTTTTTTGTTTTTATCGTAGGTAGGTCAGCAAGTTACATCAAAATAACTGTATTTAATATCCGGACGCCGGCTGATGTGGAAGTCAATCAATCAATATTGCATTAACGATAATCGCAATCATGAAGCGCCTTGGCAGTGCCTGGCCTTGGCCTTTGTGCTCATTGGCCAGACCAACTTAGCCCAAGCTCGCTATTATTGCAAGGCTGTGCTGAGAGCCTTGAAAGGTATAAATAAACAGTTGCCGAAGAAACAGGAATGGTGATATCTAGCAGGCTAGTGATCTGATTAGGTAGTCTGGTTGCCTGATTAGGAGGTAAGAAGAAAGCTACGGTAGGAAATTAATCTCGCTACCAGACCCTTAGAAAATGCAAAATAAGTGTTCTCAGTCCAAGGTGAGAAAAGCAAGCCAGAAAATGCAAAGTAGGTGGGTGGTACATGCGGTATTTGACATAATATTTGAAACAGTTCCAAGCGATAGAGAAAGCATCACTGATGGCCTAGAGTTGAGGATCCAGTTTAGTTAGGTTCATGAAAAAGACGCACCACTACTCAAAAAAATACACCTACATAAAATGCAAACAAATCAATCTACCCCCAGTTACGGATACAAAACAGAAAAATCCCGTGCCTGTTTGCAATTGTGTATGTACATACAGTGCCATGCGGAAAGCCTTCAAGATTCAGCCGCGCAGGGATCGGCGCACGTGCAGGCCGCGGCTAACTAGCTATTTTGATGGCTATTCCAGCCGGGTATACTGACATATGCTACCTTTCAATAGCATTCTAGTAGATAGAGACAGGCAAAGGCATGAGTATCTTGGTGTTTGAGCACTCAGCTACACTCAGCTAGCCAGGGCGTACATAGATTAGCCGCGGCCTGCACGTGCGCCGATCCCTGCGCGGCTGAATCTCGAAGACTTTCCGCATGGCACTGTACATAAATAATATCTCATTGTACCTAGTACCATATGTCATTTTTTTTTTACCCCCGAAGGTGAAATAGGTAGGAACTGGCAAAATGGAGCCCCCCATCATGCAATTAGTACTAGACTACTAACTACCTTAGCCCAGTTCATTCCAGTGGTTTCCAGTTACGGAATATTTAATCGAACCAGGCGCGCAGGGGGGGAAACACTTGCAACGTTGGAACTCCTTCTTTGACTTTCATAGCTATATATTTCTGCCGCCAGGGTTAATTGATTTCGGCAATGGTGTCATCTTTGTTGGGGTTATGTTTTTTTAAATTTTTTTTTTTTTAAAAACACATTGCTCGTATGAATATCCGTGGCTCGTCGGAGTAATAGGTGGAGTAACATTATAATTAACTGTAACCCCGGCCCACGCGAGGCCTAGCGTATCTATAGGTAGTGGGTATCTAGGACCCACATACCATAGTACTAGTGAGTGAGAGAGTCGACGTGGGGGGAATGGAATCGGTGGACGTTAAGCTTTTGAGCAGGGGCAATTATAATGAGATACCGTATAGACACCATATGCAAATATCAACATAAATTCAAAAAACATGACATTTATACAGATTAACATCTTGATATGTAAGAGAAGGTGGTGTGTGCTTCTGGGGGTAGCTTAGTCCTGGGAGGTAGTCTACTTGTAGCTTTGGTGGTCCTGGGGTACGTGTATTTTATTATGGAGAGGGGCAACCAGACTAGCGAGCAGATATGGATGGGCAGTTGCTCCCAAGTTCAGGGTAATATGTGATCTCGTGGGTTTTATGGTACAAATATCAAGGTAATTAGAATGACCTACAGTACAGTAGAGACAAGTAAACACACAAGAAGAATCTAAACACCGATTATACTCATCCAAATTAGCTTTCGCGTAGATACGTAACCCCTATTCGTTCATTCGGTACCTCCTTTCCAAGTTAGAAGTTCCTGACGGAAACCGTTTGTCTCGGCGATTCAATCTGCAGCTAGACTACCTGTAGCCTGATAATCCCCTTTGATTCGTAAGGGTCAAATAAATCCAGAACATAACATTCATAAAGCACTAAATGCAATATGGTATCGGAATATGCAAGGTATATAATCCTCTTCCGACCTATCCCTTCTTCCTCGCGACCCACGCCTGAGCCAAATACTCATTCCTCCCTATCCCCTTCCAGTCAATATTATACCCTGCCCTCAGTCCCACAACCTTTCCATCCCCCAACGTATCCACCCACCCATCATAATCCCCCGAACCCTCTACCCATCCCCCCTCGGGCCCTTCCTTCCTCATCTTCCCTACAATATCATCAAAGACGAACCCCATCCCCTCCGCGACAGCCACAACCTCCTCCAAACTCAGCTCCACCCACGGCTTTGTCCCGTAGAGTAACGGACCGAGGTTAATCCATACTCCTCCTGGCAAGAGGTAGTCGTGTATTTTGCGGAGGTAGGTTGGCAGGGATTGTGCAGTATCGAGGAAGAAGAGTGTGATTATACATGTGTATAGCGGGGGTGAGAAAGGGGGGTGGATATTTGTGAAATCTGATTCATAGAGGAACACGCGGTGTGCGGGGTGGGTATCTACGAGCGGGTGTATTTTATCGGAAGATGATGGCGGGGGGATCGCTGGTGGTAGAGGAGCAGAGGAATGAGGAAAGTGTAAAGGGCGAGTCATGTTGGAGTTTGTAACGTGATGCGACCACCAGTCTATGTACGGGTATATCGTATGCTGTCCCTTGTGTTCATCCCCATTCACTTCAAGTTCCGTGTCCACAATTGGAACTGGTCCTGCACTGGAAACGAAATGTTGCATGATATTCATCCAGAAACTCCATTCCACCCCAACCGCCTCAAACCCCATCGCAGCTACCTCCCACAGTAACCCACCCACCCCACACCCAGGAAGCAGGACCGTCACACCCTCTCTGCCACCTTCAGGAAACTCCTGTGCAAGCCATCCCTGAATCAAACCAAACGTCCTCTTACGCTCAGCCGCCCCTTCGGTACTATAATCCCTCACAAGATGTTTCATTGCTTGTGTCAATTGCGTATGATCCCCCGTTCCCCCACTCCCTGATTCAGTCGCCCTTGCAAATGCCTCTACCTCTTTCCTCGCCACAGCATAATACGCACAAGCATGAGCTAAAATCTGTTCCATCACCTTCGCAGTATGCCTCACCCCCTTCTCTGCACCCGCTAATTTCGCAGAATAGTCCACCCCCGCCTGTTGTAGCAATAGCCTATCCTGCCTAACCATCTTCGCAAACGCTCTCCTCTTCCTCGCCAACGCACCTAGTGCTCTACTCCTGTAAAGATGCAAAGAGGATAATGTCGCGAGTAGCCTAGCCCTCATAGCCGGTGTACTAGCAATTTCTTCTAGGGTTTCTTCTCGGGAGGATAACTGGGCCGAGGTAAGGTGAGCGAGGACATGTTTTGTAAGTATAGCTTCGGAGACACTTTGGGGGAGGGCTTGAGTTGCGGCGAATTGAAGGGGGAGACGGTGGCCATATTTGTATTTGTGGAGGATGGCGAGGGAGGGGTTTTGAATGAAGACGGCGAGGAGGATGGCGAGACAGGTAATGAGGAGGGCAATGGGGCGAGAGAGGCCCTGGGGTGGGGCGCTGGGGTCCCTTGTGGGCAGAGGTGCCTCCATGGTATAGTAGTGCCGTTAACTAAGTAAATATCAGCAGCTACTTGCGATACGTCGACGTTTCACCAGTCACTGCCTCAGTCCTCCTGTTGTTCTGGGTCTACCAGTTGCCCTGCCCGATTCCCTACGAAGAACAATCGGGAGATCCGTAACCAGTCAGAGCCGAACAAAGTAACCACAAAGGTGTCCACTTTGGGGACATCCGCTGCCAAGACTTCAAGCGACAAGAATTTCAAATCAGACTGTGCCAACCAGCAACAAGAATTTATCATATTCTAGGACCAGAATGTATCACTGGCTCCGGTTTACCCCCGTGTCTTTTATATAGTACGGGGCATACGCCAAGCCAGGAGAGATTGGGGATTAGAGAATGCGGAGTTGCATCTGGGGACATTGGACCTAGAGCAAGCAGCTGGGACAAGAGGGGGCTGAAGTAGGTTTGCTCCATATCATCTGCATATGAATGCCGCTAACTGACGGTGATATGATTGTCTAGATAACAGAAAGGAGATGAAGGCTCATCGCCTCAATATGAAGCTTGGGTTGTGATCTCGGAGGTCCGTCATATTGCTGAAGCGACCTATTTTCATGAGCATTAGTAATGCTTGTACTGTGGTATCTGAGCACTTTTTTTTACAGAATAGGAATATCAACACAATGTCTGTGGATCCTCGCTGGCTGGCATGGGTGTTGGGGTTACAAACATAGCACCTAGAGATCTCTCTTTTTGTCTAGATTGAGCAAACCAGATGCTACTCCTATGGATCTAAATTTTTACATGACTCCTGCAAAAAGTCGGAGACTTGATGCCCTGACAGCTGAAGGGGAAGAGCGATTCCGTTAAATCGTAGCCCATATCAATAAAGGTTAAAGAATATTACTGACAGGCGGTCATTGTACTAGTATGCGCATACGCAATTAAAAGATGGTAGGGTGCTCAGCCGAGCAAGTACAGTACCATTAGTATCATTGCAGGTAAGTAACCCGAATAGTGGCGTGCGCACCTATACAGACCCTCTCTACATGTAGTCGGCACTTGTACAAGCGCAGTTACCAGAATAGGAGATTTGAAACCTCTCAACTACCTAGTTTGGTTGGCACACAACTACCCTATTACTTAAATAGGAAATCTGGAACTCTAGGGCGTATAGTCTGGTTGGCACGACCGCTCCTATGGAGGAGGGCGTAGAACTCCCCATGTTGAACCCCAAACTCTCTCCAAGTACCCTCCCAATTTCCACCTCAATGTCCACTGACTTATCGTAGTAAATCCTCAGACTCTTTCTGTCGGCCGGCCCAAGTGCCCTGTCAATTTCCACCTCAACGCGGGCCGGGGCTGGGTTGGTGCCGCAATCGATCCAGCTGAGAAAGTTAAGTAAGGAGTTCCTATTGCAAGTGCATGTCTCACTACTACATATTATGCAGAGGCGCCACTGCCAAGGCCGAAATCGGACGTTCAGGGTAATATGAGCAATAAGAGAAACGCCAATCAGCGCTTCACGAGCTACCTAGAGTGGATAAAATGAACTGATTGGAGTGATTCAACCAGACTAGATTCAACCAGACTAGAATAATTCCTGAAGCGTCACGTACAGCGTGCAACTAGACTACGGTACATCTAGAGTTCATGTCCTGTCGGGAGACTTGGGGGCGGGTAGATAAGAGGCTGGGCACGAGAACAGCCGGGAGCCCCAGTAGTGGTGTGCTGCAGGCCGTAGCTCCCCCTCCCTATCTCTTCATAAGCTTGCCGATTGATTACCCCTCAACACATGCCTAGCCTAAGTAGCGTAGGGGAAAGGGATATTTCCACCCTTGATGACCCCGCGAAAAGGTTGAGGAGTACTGCCAGGGTTCGAGTCCCGGTTGGAGCTCACTAAATAAATAAGGTGGGTCCACCGTGGTCCTCGATCTGATAACCTGGCGGGGAGAGAATAGCCTGGTGGTTCTCAGATGAGCCACAGGCGAACTCTTTTTTTTCTTGTTCCGACTTAAAAAGAATTTTTTCTCCTGGGGTAGTAGAGGAGCTTCAGATAGGATTGACCCGTTATATTACTCGCATCGAACCAGATGGCATTACTATAGATCCGACTTTCACTATTGACACGGCCTCCGGTAAACCACTGGGGCCTTGATGTCTTGACAGATAAGTCGTAGCCCATATCAAGATGATATATGGCCAGTTGTAAAGGTTGTAAAGGTTGGTTCGACTAGAGTTATTTGAATTGAAAGAGTATTACTGACAAATTATTATTAATTTACCGCAGCTAAAGAGGTGTATCGGGTGCTTCGTCGGAGGTGGAGCCCGTCACGGCACTCAACCGCCCCCAACTCGCACGAGAATCGACATGGTAATCTACACTTTCCCGAGATCGACGGGGTCGATACTAGGAGGGTTAACCACACAATCGTGGCAATTTGAAAACACTAGTTAGCACTCTATTCCTCTGTTCAGAGCAGTTATTATTACGAGCGTGAATCTTATGACAGTAGCAAACAGATGTTGGGGGGGGGGTTGGTTGGAAGTTTGCTCCAAGAGGATATTAGCTGCATTCATGCAGACTATCGCTACGGAAGACGAGTGGGCAACGGGTGATGCTCACGATCCCATAGTACCTCTACATAAATCGGGATAAGCCATGACTCATTGAGCGATAGTCTGAGGGGGGAATCTCCTTTTGTCGTGATTTTTTTTTCTTGTGACTCATTGTTGGGTTATCTAACATACATCAGAATCTTTCTTGTCTGTATTGGCTAGTTTGTAAAAAAATTGATTTGTCTGTAACTGTGCATACGAGACATACAGCAATTCATGGGTCTACTGAATACCTCAGTAGATTTCCCCTCGCAGCTTTGGGTGAGGCACAAGTAGGGTCCAAGGTATAGCTATAGCTGGTATTTGAGATACCATAGAGATATATCACACATCAGTCCTTCTATCCGAAGTACATGGGTACCTAGAACATCTACCACATATCTCTAACGTATGATACCAATCTACACCCATGGTTAGTGCCCGTGCTCCACACTTCCACCCCTATCTGCTGCGGCAGAGATGGTACGGAAGGCTTCACGGGTTTAATCCTTGGGGCAGAAAATTATAGTAGTGCAGTCAAACCCCGTTTATTGGATGCGGTTGGGTGGGGAACGTCAATCCAATAAATACTAACCGAGGGGAAAATAAGCGAGGTTGGAACCGTATTTGTAGAAATGATATTTATTAACCTGCTTGTACTTGGTCAGATCAGGCATGAACTCAAGATAATTGGAGTGCGTAACTGAATCCCCCATTTCTCGCGGATATCTATTTAATCATCCCTATCCCTCCTCTCACCCGTCTGATGCCTTTCGTCTCGTGGCAGGTTAACGTTGGTGTCGAAGGCTGTGCTCACAGTACAATCTGTAGGAGAGTACGTAGAAGATATGAACTCCTTCAGAGCAACTGACCCCAAAAAGAGGGTTGTAAAGTTTTTAAAGACTCCATTAGGTAAATTTTCATTTCTAGAGTTATACAAACTCAGCATGTTCATCCTTCACGGGTCATGATTTGCAAGCCACCAGCTCCACAGAGCAGAAAACCCCACCCGAGTGCGGTGTCCAGTATTATATATACAGCCTCGTACCGTAGATTCTGTTGCCTGGAGATCCTTCCCAGAGGTCGGATCTCCCTATCTATATGTATATAAGGAAGCTTATCCCATACCTCGTGTCCTTTCTCGTCTTCTACGCTAGCCCTTATGAAAGGGGACCTTACAAAGGCCTCTTCCCCCGCTCAGTCAACGACTTCTGCTCCCTCTTGCTCGATTCTTGTGTTCCTCCTCTGTGCCTTGATATCTTCGCACTTCGTCCTCCTTGACCTGCTTGATCTACGCCTCCATTAGCTTCCTGGCTACCAGTAATCAACCTTGAGTACATACCACATATGGGGGCTCAACCCTCATCCCCTACATACCCATTCTAAGCCATCCCTTGGACTCGATGACCTCAATACTACATACCCATTCTAAGCCATCCCTTGGACTCGATGACCTCAATACCAGAAATGGCGGAGCTTATTCTGAGCTCAGGTGATACGTCGAATGTTGACAGGGTCGTCGACAAGCTCACCAATCCAAAAGAGAAACAACTTTTTTGGGGGCAGATGGAACTATACTAGGCAGATGGCAGGTTTGTATGCATCGCTGAGGAGGCCAACGGTCAGCTGTCCGCCAACGAGTCCGCCCAGAAATGGAGAGCATTGGCGCCTGGGACACCACAGTACAAATCCTCAGCGGTGTGAGCAAAGAAGCGGAGAACCACGTGCACCAGCAGGCAAAATACAGAAAACAGTTGTCGCAAAGTAGACTCCTAGAATCATGGCCTGCAAACTGGAGAGAGTACTTTCCCAGCTTGAAGTTCCCAGATGATGGAATGGAGTCGGAGAAATTTCTCCAAGAACTAAGCACACTAGCACGCCTGCAGCCAGACCCGACACAAGTTTCAGCCTTACTGGAGGAGGCACTTGGAAAAGAATAAAGAAGCCTGGGACTTTTAAGGAGCAAGTGATCAGGTTGGATGATGATACGCATGGGCTACGTCTCTGCGGAGGTCACTAACGAACTCAAATCAACCAGAGATAAGCGGGAGAAGGCAAGGCTGCTCAAGATTTGGGATATGATGACCACAAGCGATGGAGAGCAGCCGGGTCAAGATGGCGGTATATTGGGTTTAGCTCGACTCCAGAAAATTGCGACTGCCAGGGAATCAGTGTTTAAAAAGCACAAATTGAAGGAGAAGAATGCTCAACGAAGAACAAAAAGGACTTGATCGCACCATTTTCTATCTCTTTCTGTGCTGGTAAAGGAGTTTTGGGCATCTTTGTTTTCTTTAGTTGTCTGAGTGGGTAGTTAGTTAAAATGCCATAGCAGCAGTGGATAATTGTATGACCACAGACTATTTAAGTTAAGTTTTTTTTGGAATGAGACTAGGATTGTTGCTTAGATGGAATGGTGCATGGCAAATATTACTGTGTTTTAATTTTTATTATAATGGGATTGGTTGATGGGGCGATACTCCTGGTTCAAACAAGCCCCCACTTCCACTCCATTCTTTTCAATTCGTTTCATTTAGGTATACTGCTATTTTTTTACTCTGGGTAACTTAGTTACTGTCGTAGTTTTCCATAGTTACCCTGAACCTCTCCCACCGACGAACCTTGTCTAGTTGGTACAGGTAACAAAGCTAGTCATCTTATGTCTACCAAACGCCAATTTTCTTCAAAAGACAAAGACTACAGTAATGATTATCCCTCTTGATTCTCATTTCAACCTATCCAAAGTAAAAAGTCTTTTACACTACTCCTACTCATCACTTCGCCCGTCTGTTTCAACAAAAAAAAAATACATCTACAGCCATCCACCCGCACACCTTAATCACGCCACACCACCATCTCCCTACTTCATCAGATCAGAATTCCAATCTCATAGAAAAGTACTCATCACATATCTCCTCTCCCGCGAGTACACTAACACCAATGCAAAGTAAAGTAGATCATGATGACAGAAAGCCTCAAACTCTCACACTAACACGAAGGGGGGGGAATGCTATACTTATATAAAATGACGTAATAAGGGTGTGGGATCGAAAAGAAGCTGACAATAGTATGAAGGAAGTAGAGGGAAAAGGGAATAACCCCACTCCAACGAGCGAGGCGAATCGTGCTCAGAGGGCCAACAATAAAAGAAATGAATTTGAAAACATACGCACGTAAAGGACATTGACGAGGCAAAGGAACTCAAACACAAAGACACAAGCAAATAAAGGACTCCCAGACTCCTTTCCACCCATCATCGCGCAGGTAGCACCGCACAACTTTCTTCACCCCCGCTAGCCAGGTATCCCACCCCCGCCAAATTACCTCACGCCGCTAGGATCCTACTTCCTACTAGCATACCTAACAGGCGTTGGTGTCCCCGGCATCCCCTGCATCTGTGGCACTGGAACCTGCTGCACCTGTTGCATTTGCGGTACCGGAGGCCCATACCCCACTGCCCCCAACCCCTGGGGCGGAGGAACGTTCATCCTCGGTGCATATTGTACCTGGTGTGGCTGCTGCTGATACTGTATCTGCTGCGGCTGTGCTTGAATCTGCTGATATCCCATCATAGGGCTCATTCCCTGTTGCTGAGGTGGTGGCTGTTGTGGGACGGCCTGTTGCGGGTACGGATTCCTAATTACGTGGTGGTGATGGTGGTATTGTGATTGAGAGGTCGCCTGGGGTTGGGGGATGGTGTGTTGGTGATAGACGGGTTGTTGGGGTACTTGTGGCTGTTGGACGGGGGTGGCGGGGATATGGTGTTGGTGGTAGACCTGTGGTTGGGGCTGGAGCTGCTGGTGATGAGCAGGAGCGTTGACGGGCCCAATCACACGTGGGGGAGGTGGCTGAATGCCCTGCATGTAATGTGGAGTTCCCTGAGGAGCTTGAGCCGTTCTTTGAGGTGTCTGCACGGGTTGCTGGTGATGCTGAGCAGGGTATGAGTGGCTGTGGTAGAGTTGGGGTTGTGGCTGTGGAGTCGGTACCTGTTGATATGGTTGATGTGGCATGGCCGCGGGAGTCATGGGTGAGATGACACGTGCACCGGGCTGAGGGGTAGTAGGCACAGAACCACCCTGTTGCATGGGTGTGGCTGTAGCTATATACGGCGTGGGGTAGTGAACCTGTGGTTGTTGCATAGGAGCTTGATTCGGTACGGGAGCAGCATGACGATGATAGTTCTGATATTGAGCTTGTTGTGGTTGAGGAGTCATGACCTGCTGCGGATGACCGTATCCCCCCGCCATTCCCTGCTGCGGCATCCTTGCCGTATGATACTGCTGAGGTGGAGGTGGAGCGGGTACATTTACTGGGGCACGGGCTGGAGTCTGGTGCTGTGGTGGCAAATGGTATTGTTGAGAAGGCTGTTGCTGCATGCGAACATTCATCATAGGGGCTTGTGGGGCTCCTCCATTCATTGGCATTCCGGCAGCAGCGGGCATGGCTTGTTGAGTTGGGTGTGACAGTAGTGGGGACTGTGACGGGTACCCATTCATTGCCGACCTGGCCCCAACTGAGGGCAATGTGCCCTTCCATACTACCTTCCCATTGGTTAGCGGTACCATGGAGCTTAGTGCGAGCTCTCCATCGGGGTCACCATGGATATTTGCAACCAGATGTGGAGGTAGTTGTGATATTAACTTGGTAAGTTCCTTGACGGTATCGTTGTACAGCATAATCTCAAGTTCGTTTGGCTGGTTGGGTGTTCCAACAACTGGAGTGGCTGTTGGAGAAGCCACTGGAGGAGATTTTGATGCTTTTGTAGGAGGTGGAGGTGGAGGTGGAGCTGCAAGACGTATATGTTGCTGTTTGTGGAGGGATTCAAGTAATGATGATATGCGTTCCAGCTTCTGCTCAACATCAGAATTGAAAGATGCTGTATCTGAGGTAGTATCTGGCTCGTTTTGCCAATCGCCATTAAGTAATCTAAAGTCGATAGGTACCTCGGCTGGTTGAAATGCCTCCACAGCTTTCAGAAACTCCTCCTCCTCATTCACCATTTCCTCCTTATCATCTACATCCATTGCATCTCCAGTATCCTCCTCGGAAACCTCTTCAATACGGTTGAATAATCCAAGTTTCTCGAACTCTGGGAGTAGCCTGCTAAACTTTTCTTTGCCCACTTTCGCCCACCACACCATTTGTTTGACAGAGCTTGGTACAGATGCAAAAGAGTCGTCCCTTGTGGGTGCAAAACTCGTGTATGCAGCAACAAATTCCGCCGGTAATGCATTGGCACCCATTAATGAACCCACCCCACCCTTCCCTCGCGGGTCTGGAGTATCATTCTTATAAGATAGCCATGTCCCTGTCCTCGTTTGCGTTTCATGTACCATCTCTGGTGGGGGGCCACCCGTTCTCCCCCCTCCCCATGTCAAGCCTTTGTACTGTGTACCACCTTTCGGAGGCGGCCCTATTGGTCGAAGGTAAGCTGGAGCTGGGAAGGTTTCTCCAATTGTCTTAACCGGGACAGAGTTTTTAGTAGCTGCACTTTTCGAGGAGTGTGCTTTCGTGGTAGATATTGATACGGGAAGAGTGGACTCTGGGATCGGTTGTACAACTGCAACCTCGGATATCGCAACCTTGGACTTCAGTGGTGAAGATTGAAGACTGGTTGGAGCAGTAGAAGGTGAGGGTGCCGGTGTTGAGGCAGTCGAGGGTGACGTTGATGCGGCAATTGTAGTAGGTTTTTGTAAACTTGAGAATAACGGACCATTCTGGGACATGACAGTTAAACACACTTTTTGTGTCAAGGCTAACTGTGGAGCTGGTGGGATCTCTAGTTCAAAAACGCCGGATCTCCTCGACTGTTCGACCATGGCTAGATTATGTGCAGTCTGTTGAAATATAAGAACTTTTGCGAGCACAAGGGGAAGCTCGTCTTGACTGCCATCTCGGGGTGTCGGAGCATTGCTGGGTGGCTCTTCTTTTTTTTCTGCTTCCAAACGAACACTGTGAGCAATAGCAGAAGCAACAGCCGATATATCTTCAAGTAGCGGTGCAAGATCGGTATATGAGCTCTGTGACAGCCGTTGTGCAATGGTAGATGGTCGGTGTTTGGAATCATGGTTATGTTTAACACGTTTGCTCGGCCGGCCATCATCCAAATTACTCTCACCGAGCTCAAAGTGCAGTATTGAAGGGATGGTGTCGTGCCTGCGTCGAGGAGATTGTTAGATGCTAGCCAAAGCAAAATTCAACAAGCAGCATCACCTGCAGAAACCTCGCAAGTAGGCTCTCCGACAAGTTTGCTCATGGGGTCTAGGGAGGCCATCTCACTGCTCAAGCACTGCCAGCATGTTTTTCATGACAGTAATAATGATGCCGACTTTGACTGCTGGATCCACATTCCCCTGGTCCTCTCGCCCAGAGGCGGGCTGGACCTCCTTCGAAGGCACATTGTTGTTGAGTCTCTTTCGTTTGCCATTTGCATCTGCTGAGTTTTGCGACAGCTGCTCGGCAGCGGGGTCGGCGGCGGGTGTTTTGGATTTCGTCGGCACATTTGTAGGGCTCGGTGCCGAATTAACTACGATTCCTAGATCTGCTATACCATTGACCAAAGCGGGCGCTGCTGCTGCCAGTGGTGCTGCTGTATGTTGAGGAGGGCCAGTGGTTAGCAAACGTGCGATACGATAGTGGGTTTGTTATAAGTTGATGGGCTTGGTGAAAATCATGGTGATAGGCCTTCCAAGGAAGGTTTGCGATGGTACGGTGCTATGCGAGCGTGGGGGGGGGG
>Ga0307511_10005009_pt1 | contig 13516 bp, 12 predicted proteins | sample 13_EM_MG_FD_200266 | JGI IMG/M metagenome (GOLD analysis project Ga0307511, IMG submission 200266) | Populus trichocarpa ectomycorrhiza microbial communities from riparian zone in the Pacific Northwest, United States - 13_EM | ecosystem: Host-associated > Plants > Roots > Unclassified | place...
CGATTGAAGTCGGTGATCGCGCGCTCGTGGTCGCCCTTGGCCGTCCACACCAGGCCCCGGTTGACGTAGGGGACCGCGAGATCGGGGCTCAGGCCGACGGCCTTGTCGAAGTCGGCCAGGGCGCGGTCGTAATCACCCTTCGCCGCCCACGCGGCGCCCCGGTTGTAATAGGCCTCCAGGTGTTTCGGGTTCAGGCGCAAGGCCTCGTCGAAGGCCGCGATCGCGCGGTCTTCGTCGCCCCGGTCGCCCCTGGCATGCCACGCGTTGCCCCGGTTGTAGTGCAGGGCCGCGAGATTGTCCTGCGACACCTTGCCCGCGGCGATGGCCCGCTCGCAGGCGGCGATGCGCTCCTCCGGCTTGGCGCCGTCCGTGGCGCATAGGGTGGCGTCGGCGGGTGATTGCGCGTGCGCGAGGGTCAGCAGGAGGGGAAGCAGCAGCAGGGGGGACAGGCGCGGTTTTCTCATTGGTCGCATTTTTCTTGGACTCCCATCCAGATTCATTCGATCGATTCGCCGTGCGCGCGGATCGCGGGTCTGGGCAACCGCGACCGGGTTGATTTTCGCGCGCGCGGGCGGAAGGATATTCGATCTTGGCCCTAGTTCACGGCGCTGTCTCAGTCCTTGCCTTTGGGGCAGCTCTCAGCCTCTACTACATTCGAACAAACAGGCTCTTTCCAGTCGTCTTCGCGCACGTATTGGCCGATACCTTTCCATTTCTATGAACATTCGGAATGCTCGGGTAACATTCGAGCATAGACCGCCTGTCTTTGCGAACATCGACACCACGACAGGCGATTTGGTGGCCTGCCCAAAAATGTTCAAGGAGGCTTAGGATGGACGTTCGGTACTTCTTGGTCCAGAGGCTCGCGTTCATTCGGCAGTTCCACGAAAATGCCTCGGCCCCCTTTGTCGAGCGCATGCGCAAAATCGATGCCAAAGAGGAGCCCTTTGTTCCCGAATACCGCGAAGATGGCGAGCCGCAATTCCTCGATGAGTATCTGGAGGCAAATGAGTCGCTTCAAGTACTCGGAGGGGTTTGCGTATCTATGTTGGCTGCTACTTTGCACTTGTACTTCAAAGAATGGGTACGCCTAATTGGCACCCCAGTCGATGCCTCCCTAAAACCCGACTTCAATAAGGGCTGGTTGAATGGGTACAAGGCGTATTTCGCGCGGCATTCCCGCATCCGGTTCGAGGATGGCCCAATAAATCTTGCGGTACTCGAAGAACTCATCCTCGCGAGAAATCGCATTCAACATCCAGAGTCCATCGTAATGGACAGCGCATACTATTCGAAGGACGACCTAAAGAAGCTTTCACGCCCATTCTTCGTTGACGAGCGCTATCTCACACTTCTTTCCGATGAAGATGAGGGAGAGCGCGCATGGCTACTGCCGCCAACAATTCACGTCTCCTCTGAAAAGCTTCAAGTAGCCATCACTGAGGTCGAGCGCTTTGCTGGATGGTTGGAGACTGTCGAAATTCCTGCCGCTTCGCCATGACGTCGAGTTTATATTTTTGGGAGGCCCGACCCAGAGGCGGCCTAGCGAGATGGACAAAGGCCCGGTGTAGGTGACCGCAGGTAAGCAGTCGGTTTGGACATACTCATGACTGCCTCAAGGTACCTACTGAACTAGCTCCGGCATTTTGGATTTCAGCTTTACGAGCTGATGCGGCGTGAGGTCCCTCCTTGACAGGTGCAACCGCTGGCTTTCGAGCGCCTTTATGGACGCCTCACTAATCGTTACTAGCTCCCCGCCCTTTCGCATGACAAAAAGATCGGTCTCAAAACCCACACCTACGGCACGCTCCGCCGCCACCTTGGCCTCGTAGACGTAATAGAGAACTTCTTCCAAGGCCATGTTGATATGAGGTGCTCGATCAAACAAACTTGACATGGCAGCATTGTCGCCGCTGCCGATTGCATGAAAACCAGTGAGGTCCTTTTGATTTGAGATTCCCGGGTCGCGCACCGTGGCAAGAATTCCACCATCCTCACCAAACCCAGCAAGCAGTATCTGCATACCAAGATAGTGGCCCGCAATCTCTGAGTCAATCTCACGGAACAGAAATTCTGGGAACGACTCACGCCCCCGTTCTTTGAATTCCTCAATCGTCCACCCGCGCGAGCTAAGATGAATTGCCTCCGCCTTCGCCAATCGTACTGTGCGAAACGATGCAGTCACGGCATCTACCATCTGTGTTGTTGTGGTTTTTTCCTGACCGATGAATGCGAGGCGGACAGGCTCAAGTATTTCTGGAACCGGGTCAACGTTTCCGGCGTAAAGACCAAACCAATGCGGATGAATCCTCGCTGTTTTCCCCACCGCAAACTCTGCAGACGTGAAGTCGAGCCCGAGCTCTTTATCGGTAGCCAGGATGAGAGTCTGACCTTTGTCACAAAACGCCGCGATGCAGACTGTCATTTATGCTCCCGGTATTAGGCTTGCCAAGCCACGTCTGCTCAAAGTTTAACGCCAGTTTTGTCCTCGATTAGCTTTTTGAGTAGGCCTTTTGCGAGGTCTTTGAGCAAGTCCATCGTAAATCCACCTGCCGCAAGTGCTCCTTGCTTCGTCTTCGCCCAAACCTCCGGATTGCGAATCGAATCCACAAAGTCGTGGCCCGCCCATGTCAAAGCGCGAAAGCCTATCCCCTCCATCGCTCGAAGACCTCCTGTATCAATCAGTCCGGCCTCCACGATCAAATTTAGGTGATATTCGACCTCGGCATCTTCGTAGCCAGACATCTTCATCTCATCGTCGTAGGACCGAAGATGCATAACGGCACCTGGGGCAATCGGCATCCCCTCTAACTTTAAGAGGAGCTCGCGGATAAGGTCCATGTTTCGCTTCATGACACGCCCTTGCTTGGCATTGTGGGAGGCAGGGGTTCCAACATCGAAAGAGGTTCCGGACTCGCATTCAATTCGAGCCTAGAACCAATGGTACTCGTCCCGCTGCCTGAAAATCTTAGCATGCCCCCAGTTCGGGCAAGCCCCTCGTCGAGCATTGTCGCGTCTATGCGAGGCCGGCCGATCTACGGGGCAAGGCGAGTCGCCCGGAGGCTGCCGTGTCGATACGACAAGGCAAACGGCCGCCTAGATTCCCTGCGGGCAATAGCGGCTGATGCCGAGCGCGGCGTGGTACGCGCGCGTGCTGCCGGGCATGACGGCGCATTGGAGATCTTCCTGGATGCGCTGCGGCAGCGGCGGTATCCAGGGGCGCAATTCCTCGGGCGTGGTGGCGAGCATCAATTGCGCGAATGGATTGCCGCGTTCGGCTTGCGCCTTGCCGCGCAGCGCGGCGCGCTTGAAGGCGGCCTGTGCCAGGCGTCGATATTGTTCCCGCTCCCCAGGAGGAGCGCTCGCGCGCAGTTCTTCGTAGACCCGGCCGAGCATCAGGTTCGCCGCGACAAAGCCGCCGCGCGCGGCGCGCTGGAACAGGGGGACGGCATCGAGAGGGATGGCGGTCCATGTGTACATGCCTTGGTAGAACAGGTCTTGCGGGCTGTTGTAGCGGATCAGCGTGCCTTCGTCGCGCGGATAGCGCTTTTGGCTGCCAGGAAGAAATTCACCTGGTCCGCGTTCGCTGATCTTCAAGAGGGCGCGCGCCGTGGGCGCGTCGCGCATGTAGCGCCGCAGCAGATCGCGGTAGAGATCGCCCGGATAGTAGGGCGACATCTGCGCCATTCGCTCGAGAACGCGCTTGCGGGACTCGATATCCGGCGCGGCTTCCAGGCGTGCCATCTCCTTGCGCAGTTCGAAGTCCTTCCAGCCGTGCACTTCGCGGACGCGTGGGTCGCGCGCGTAGTCCGTCTCTTCCATGCGTAAGCGCGCCGGGTCCGCGCCGTCCGGCATCGGGATAATCAGGGCTCCGGAATAGCCGCTTCCGTCAAGCCGCGTCACTCCCGCATCCGTGTTGCGATACCAGGTCTTGGCCACAACCATCAGGCGCGTACCGATGGGTGTTTTCTCTACCGACGCGCGCGATCGGCCTGGCGTGGAACAGTCCGCGCCCAATCCGAAGGTAAACAACTCGACTTGCTTCAGGCCGGGCTTGGGCATCGACACAACGTCGAGGACGGAAAGCTTCCATCCCCAGGCGCTGCATTGGTCCCGCTCAAGGTTGCCCCCGCAATCAGCGCCGTCAGCCGCAACGTACCCGGTGACCTCGCCGTAGAACACATATTCATTCGCGTCGAAGTTGCGGTACTCCGGCAAACGGATGCTGCATGCCAGGGCTGGCGAGACCAGTGCCGCGCAGGTCAATCCGGCGAGCGTCAGGCGGGCGAGTAAACGAACGAATGGCTTGGACATCGGATGAGGCATTTGAGGATTCCGCATTGCTCAGGCAGAGCAACATTAGTCCACAACTGCAACTCGCGCTATCGGGGACAACCTGAGGGCGGGTTAACCCGCGGAGAGGGGCCATTGCGGCCAGGGTGGATATTCTCCACCCCTTGCCCCGGTACTCAGCCCTCCCTCAGGGCCAGGTGATCAGGCTCTGGCATTCCTTCTTGATCCGCGTGGCGGCGGCGCTCTCGTTCTTCTTGGGCGGCTTGGCCCAGTATTCGCGCAGGCGCGGGCTGAGGTTGAGGTGGCCGTCGATGACGCAGTCGTCGGGGCCGTTGATGCGCCATTTGCCGGGGCCGGGGCGCACGATGGGGATCATGCTGATCTCGTTGTTGGTGAAGGTGGCGACCTTGCGCTCGGGCGCGTTCTTGGGCTGGATCACGACGATGGTGAGGTCGGTGACGGTCGGGGCCTGCTTGGTCTTGAGCGCCTGTTCCATCGCGCCGAGCATGCGCGGCAGTTCGGTGATGGTGAAGATGGAGTCGTTGCGCAGGCCGCAGCGCACCACCGCCGTGACGTGGCCGCGCGCCGCCTCGCCCAGCTTGTCGGAGACCTTGGTGAAGTATTCCTTGAAGGGGCCTTCTTCCCATTCGAATTTCTTGTTCACGTAGCGGGCCGCGGTGGTCGCTTCGAGCTGGCCGAACATCTGCCCGCCCATCTCGCGGTTCCATTCGTCCACTTTCTTGGCCAGGGCCAGTTCGTTGATGCCGTTCCAGAACAGGCTGCCGTTGACCGGGGTGGCGCCGTCGAATTGCTGGATCAGCAGCGCGTAGGCTTCGGTGGCGTATTTGTACTGGGTTTCGTTCGCGATCATCAGCTCCTTGCGGTAGCGCTGCGCGATGGTGGTGACGGCGTGCTTGTCGCCGGGCCGGGTGAGCTTGATGAGGCCGGGGCCGGCGCGCTTGTGGTCAACGCGGCGCGCGCCGGCCTGCGCCATGGTGCGCCGGGCCACCGCCTGCATCAGGTCGTTCTTGAACTGCGGCGTGCCGAACATCTTGACCACCAGCGCCGGGTCGTGCCGCACGCGGTGCAGCCAGGAGACCTCGGACTCGCCGTCCATCTGCGGAAAATTGTTCTGCAGCTCGAGGTAGAGCGCGTAGGGGACCAATCCGCGGTAGTTACTGGGGTCGGGCATGCACTGCTCTCCTGTCTGGTGATCGATCTGATGCTCGGTGAGGGTCGATTCGATAGCCGTTTCGATGCCCGCTTGGCCGAAGCGGGGGCCGGTCCGCAAGGCAGGCGCGGGGCCGGCGCGTGTGGCGCATGTGGCGTGAGCAGGGCGGCGGCCGCGGCAGCGGGCAGCGGCGCTTTCGCATGGCGCCGTCGCCGCAGAATCTAGCAGTTATGACAGGGCGGTTCAATTGCCACGGCGCGGCGGCGCGGCGCGGCCGTTGCGTGCCAACGCCCTTTGTGCGTGACCAGATTGGCGGGGCGCAGGGCGTTTTTGCAATGAACGCGCGGCCGGCTATGCCCGCCATGCGCGGGCGCGTGGCGGCGGGCGAAATCATCTGGCGGGACGGAACCTTCTCCGCGTTGCCCGCTCTACAGCATTGCGCTTCCAATGCCAACGGCATCACGGTATCGCAATGGGCTGCCTGGCCCGGTTAGGAGTCTGCAACCCGGCCAAGACCAATAACACTACTGTCGCCACAAGGAAACAACCTATGAGCCTGATGGATTCTGTCGGTCACATGATGATGGACAACGACGAGCTGCACATCGCTCCTTCTCCCGAGCTTACGGACGCGACGCAGCGCTGGCTGGTCACGCTCTCCGCGCCGCTGTCGGCCTTCAACGGGGACTGGATCGACGACATCGCCACCGGCAAGGACGATGAGACGATCCGCGAGGGCGTGGCGCAGATGTGGGACGTGCGCGACCGCGCCGGTTTCGAGGAGACGGCGCGCTGGCTGACGCAGGAGGGGCACCGGGCCGCCTATGAGCCGGTGTGGCGCGCGATGCTCTCGATCGACGAGATCAGGCGCGGCACGCCGGGCGTGATGCGCGCGGTGCTGGCGATGACGTTTCCGGCCTACTACCAGCTCAAGGCGAGCCGCCAGATGAACTACGAGGCGCTGGTGCGGGCCTCGGGCAAGACGGCGGAGGAAGTGACGCAGGCGCTGACCGAAAGCAGCGACCTGCTGGACGATTTGCGCGACGACCTCAAGGTGCCGCCCGAGAGCATCGCCAGTCTGATCGCGTGGGACGCGGTGCGGCTGGCCTCGCTGTCGCGCTGGGCCGTGCAGCTGGGCTACATCGGCAGCGACGAATTCACGCGCTATGCCGGCGCCCTGGCGCCGCAGGTGCGCGAGGCCTACACCGGCTGGGCCCAGCTCAGCGCCGCCTACGTGGTGGCCGGCTTCATCTGGAACCCCTCGGAGAGCCGGCGCGAGAACCTGACGCGCACCAACCGCATGCTCTTGAGCGAATCGAAGAGCCCCTACCGGAGCGTGCCGTGGGGCTGAGGGCGGCGGCAAGACCGTGATCGTGATGGGAACTCCGGGCGCGCCGGCGACATACGGTCGATGGCATGCGGTCGGAGGAGGCGTGGTCAAGGTGGCCTGCCATTTTTTTTGGAAAAAAATCAGCACGCCGGAACTTCCCTTTCATCTCCTTGCCTCAACAAATACTGCGCGGTTCTGCCGGATCCCCCCCGGCGCCGCGAAGCCGGTCCCGGCGGCGTCTCCTCCCTGCGCCCCGGTTTGATCGGCGCGGAGCGGCTTTCCCCTGAGCCACTCCGTTCCCTTGGCGTGACCGGCCCCCCCGCCGGTCACGCCATTATTTTTTGCGCTCGGATGATGGCGCGCGAATGATGGCGCTCGGGCGATTGCGCTCGGCGATTGCGCGCCGACTGATATGCGCCGACTGATAAGCGCGGACCGATACGCGCGGACCAATAGCGCGGACCAATAGCGCGGACCAATAGCGCGGACCAATAGCGCGGACCAATAGCGCGGACCAATAGCACAGACCAACAACGAGGACGACTGCACGCCGCCAGCGGCAGCCACGCGTAGCTTTCCGGCGACACGCGCCACGCCTGTAGGAACAAGCCCGATAGGCAATGGCGCGCAAAAGCGGCATCGTGGAGCCATCGAAGCCAAACGCCGGCGAACCCGGGCGCCCCGCCATGCAACCCAAACATCATCTCAACAGCCCCTCGCTCATCGAAGGACTGGAACAGGTCAACGCCGCCATCCAGGTGGTCCAGTCCGCGTGGCGGCACCTCGCCGCGCAACAGGAGACCGGCCAGCGCTGCGCCCTGACGGCGCCGCAGTACATGATCGCGCGCGGCCTGTTCACCGAAGCGATTGAGGACTGGGCCGCGGCCGTCGGCCGCCTGCTCGCCCTCTCGCGCTGCGAGAGCGGCCTGGAGCGCCTGAGCGAAGATCTCGAGCACTCGCTGCGCTGCGCGGCGGCCTACCTCAGCGGCCTGGCCGTGATCGACGCCCCGGCCGCCCTCGCGAGCGCGCGCTTTTTCCCGCACGCCTTTCGGAAGTAGGCGCGCCACGAAAATCCCCGGGCCGGCGGCGCCGGATCGTCACGCGAGGGTGGATGCCGGCCCCGTCCCGCCCGTTCGCCGCGCGAGGAGACGATGCAGGCGCGGACGATGCAGGCAGGGGCAATGCGAACGCGGACGATGCAAAGCGCGGATGATGCAGCGCGGACGACGCCAGCGCAGACAACACGAGCGCGGCCCGGAGCAAAAGACATCTGCGAAGCCGACACCACCGAATACGACGAGTCCAACGCGGGCGAAGGGCCGGATTGAGATCAGGCCAAAGCGGCCGGGAAATGTCCGACGCCCGACCCTTTTATCCGGCTTTTGCCGTGCCGGCGCGCCGGGGGAGGAATTGTCTTCCCTTCCAGGCGCCCCGGGAACATGCCCGAACCGCCCTTCGATTCCCCGGCTTGCCGCTCCTGCTTACTTGCTGACGTTGCAGGCGGCCGTGCCGTCCTTTACGCAAGGCGCGGCCTTGTCGGCGCGTGCCTTGGCGGTGGCGCGCGCGGCGGCCTGTTCGGTACTGAGCTGCTGGTCGGCCTGCGCCTTGTCCGTCACGGCCTTTGCATCGCTGGCCTTCTTGTCGGCCCGCGCCTGGGCGTCGCGCTTCTTGCTGTCGGCCTCGTAGGTGCTGGTGGCGCCCGGCAGTTTGGTGTCGACCGCGCGGGCGCCGGAGCCGGCGGCGGTTTTAGGCGCGGCGGGTGTGGCGGACTTGGCGGCCGGCTTTGCGCCGGCTACGTCCAACCGCACGCAGGTGACCGACATCTTCCAGCTGTTGTAGGCATACATGCCGCCGGGGATATTGCCCGTGTTAAAGCCGGTGGCCCAGTGAGTGTCTTCCTTATCTTCCTTGCCTTGCGTCGAAGTCCAAAACCTCGCATTGTTGGCGACACCCCTGTCGCGAGGACCGACCTCATTGCGAAAATCATATTCGGAACCCGAGCCACCGGCGGCGCTCCACGGCCCTTCCCCAGCCTCCCTTCCGGTCGGCAGGCGCCAGCCGGTCCGGCCGTTGATTTTTCCGGCGCAATAGGCTGTTGCCGCGGCAAAATCCATTGGCTCCTCCGGCACGCGGGTCCACTCCACTCCCTTGTTCTTGTACACCTCGACCGCACCGGCGGTGCCGATCATGCTCAGGGAGGCGGCAATGGCGAGGATCAGGCGATGCGGCGAGGCAATGATGAAATGGAAGGAACGAGATACGGCGGAAAGCTGTTGTCGGAAGAGCATGGGTTCCATGTTTTTTGATTGTTTGGACAGCCTGCGTTTTTGGGCAACGCAGGCGTGGATATTCTCTCATGCGCTGCCGGGCCAACGGAAGCGGTGCGCTTTCCACGGGTTGCGGAGAAGGAGCCGCACTCGAATATTCTTCCAGGCGGATCGTGGGAAAATCAATCGGGCACACGGCTCCCTTATCTGCTCCTTTTCCCGCAGCGTCACCGCGAAAGCGTAACCCCATGAAGCTCAGCGCCACCCTGGACGAGATCCGCCAGTTCTGGACCGAACCGCTTTTCCCCTTCGGCGGCGGCGATGGCGGCGCGGCCCGGCTGGCGGTGCTGGAGCGCGAGTTCGGCCGCGCCTTTCCGGCCGATGTGCGCGAGACCATCGGCACGGTGCTCGCGCCCGCCGGCTTCTCCTTCGAGACGGTCGGCAACCCTTGCGACGTGTACGGCTACGAGGCGCTGGCCCGGCAGGTGCCGGGCTATAACGTCCACGCGGTGAGCGGGGCACCCCTCGATGACTGGTCGGACCACTGGCTGCTGATCGGCGATGAAGGCGGCGACCCCATCATCGTCGATCTCGCGCACGCCGGCGAGGACACGCCCGTGCTGAAGGCGATGCACGGCGCGGGCAAGTGGGACTTCGGCCCGATCGCCGATTCCCCGGGCCAGTTCCTCCTGCTCGCCGCCGCGCTGCATCACGCGCTGATGATGCTGCCGCTCGACGAGCGCATCATCGACGATGCACGCGGCTTCAACCTGGGCGAACCCGCCGCGAAGTGGCTGTTCCCGCGCGTCAGGCGCTGGGCGCCGAATTATTACGACGACTGGGTCAGCGTGTTCGACAATGCGTAAGGCGCCGCATTGATTAGAATGGGCGGGGGCCGGGCATGTTTCCGGGTTTGGTCGCGGCAAAAATAATTCGAGCGCGGCGCCTTTGATGGCGCAACTCCAACGCGCGCCCGATCAGGGAGGGAGCAGTCGATGGATTTTCTCGGCAAGTATGAGCTGGTCAAGGTACTGGGCGGGGGCGCCTCCAGCACCGTCCACCTGGCGCGCGACCCGTATCTACAGGCGGACATCGCGCTGAAGATCATCGAGGGCCTGAGCAAGTCGCGCAGCAGCGTCGACAGCGAGATGGCGTACCGCATGTTCACCACCGAGTACGCGCTGGTGGGGCGGCTGGTGCACCCCTACATCGCCACCCTGCTGGACGCGGGGGTGATCGACGGCAAGGGCTACGTGGCGGTGGAATACGTGACCGGCGGCACCCTGGCGCAGTTCTGCAAGCCGGGCACGCTGCTGCCGGTGCGCACGGCGCTGGAGATCGTCTTCAAATGCTCGCGCGCGCTGGCCTACGCCTCGCAGCTGGGCGTGATCCACCGCGACATCAAGCCCGCCAACATCCTCTACTGCGGCGGCTCCAACATCAAGCTCACCGACTTCGGCAGCGCCGTGCGCGTCAGCCACAACACCACCTTCATCCGCCGGCTCGGCACGCCCTACTACATGGCCCCGGAACGCTTCGAGGACCGGCAGCCGACTTCCAAGTCCGACATGTACGGCCTGGGCGTGGTGCTCTACGAAATGCTGGTCGGCCGCCTGCCCTTCCTGGGTGACAACGCGGCGATGCTGATGGAGCGAATCAAAAAAGATGCGCCCGCCCCGCCCTCGCCTCTGCGCGCGGAAATTCCCCCGGCGCTCGACGCCCTGATCCTCAAGGTGCTCGCCAAGGACCCGGAGCAGCGCTACGCGACCTGGGACGAGCTCTCCGTCGCGCTCAGCGACGTGCTGGAACTCATCCGCATCCGCCTGGACCCGAAGGAATTCGTCGAGACCGACAAGTACGGCGCGCTGCGCCGCTGCGGCTTCTTCGCCGACTTCACCGACGCCATGCTCTGGGAACTGATCGCCTTCTCGCACTGGAGCCGCTTTGTCAGCGGCGACGTGATCATGCGCGCCGGCAGCGAGGCCGACGAAGTGTGCATCGTCGCCGAAGGCAAACTCAACGCCCAGCTCTCCGGCCACGAACTGAACCAGATCTTCAGCGGCGAATCGTTCGGCGAACTGGCCTACGTGCTCGGCGAGTCCCCGCGCCGCGCCGCCGACATCGTCGCCAAGTCCGACGGCATCCTCATCAAGATCGACTTCACCGCCCTGCGCCAGGCCTCCCCCGCCTGCCAGGCCGCGTTCAATGCGCGCTTCCTGCATTCCTGCGCGCAACGGCTGAAGACACTGACGCATACGCATTTTGGGACGGCTGAAGGGCCGGCGGAAGCGTAGGCGTGGGCGGGGAAGAAGTCGGGGCTGGGTTGTTCTCAGGGCAAGTAAGATGTTCGACCCAGGCCCCGTTTTGATTATTTCAGTTGAATCCACACCCGGCGATAAGAGTCAAATCGGGTCGGCGTAACCAAGATGAAAGCAATGCCATGAGTGACATTGACTGTCCGAAATGCGGCTTGGGACCGGCAGTGGAGGGGACGGCAGGGTTCTCTGGGGACGATGGCTGGGTCACTTCATTTCGACCGAAAGGGCTGCGATTCCTGTCGTTTCGAAAAACGGTCAACTTGAATGATGGCCAAATGTTATGGGCGTGTACGTCATGTGGCCATGTGTGGAGTTCGCTAGACCCTGCTGAGCTTCGCGAACTTTTGAGAGTCAGCGGCAAATCTGCGAGTTAACCGTCTGCGCGGAGCTAAGGCAGCCGAATTTTTCTACAATGACAAAATCGGGTCGGCGCAACCAAAACCGAGAGGGAGGATAGATGCACTTTCGCAAATCAACGTCAGGGGCTGCACTGACGGCAGCAGCGCTATTCGGAATGTGCATTGCGTGTAGCTTCTCCATGGCACAGCAAAGTGCCGCAGTAGTGGCCGTGTCGCCGCTTGAACAAGCGAAAGCGCTGCATGAAAAGGCCAAGGATAAGGATTCCGAGGCAATGTATGCCTTGGCCATACTGGTGATTTTGGAAGCGCCGAAGAGTGAAGCTGAATACAACACCTCGGAATGGCCGAAATTCGGCGGCCGATTTGTCCTCGGAAGGCATGCCTTGCTTGAGGAGTCCGCAAGCCTGGGGAACAGGAATGCCGCAGCCTATCTTTGCAAGTTTTCGAGTGATCCTGGTGCGCCGGCGCGAGTTCGAAGCAGCCGGGACAAATGGTGCTCGGCTCAATAAGGAATGAGCGGAGCTAGAGTGGCGGGGTACTCCGAAAAATATTCGACACAAACCTCTTCTATTCTTCAGAGGCATTGGTCAGAGCGGCGCTTAGCGCAATCTAATTTTTCTACGATTACAAAATCGGGGCACCGCAACCAATCTCTTGCGAGTGTGGCTTCATTAAAGGTCGTGCAATGGATGCAGTTGAAGTGTTGCAAACTGGCTTGGACTCGGACCGCGTTGAGCTCATTTATTTACGCGGCTTCATGCTGGCAAACGGAATCGGCCTGAACGGATATGTGGAGCCCGATCCCCAAGCGGCCAGGCAGTACTTTCTCGCCGCGGCTGAGCGGGGCTTGTCTATTGCCCAACTTGCAATCGGGTCCATGCTGATGGCCGATCTCGGTGGTGAACCGGACATGCAGGAAGCTGTTCGGTGGTTTACGGCGGCGGCAGATCAAGGGAACACCAGTGCCATGAAGGCGCTTGCAGTTCTTGGCCTGGAATCGTCCACTACCGGTGCTTCGATTGATATCAAGACCGTGATTTCCTGGCTGGAAAAAGCGGCCGACGGAAGGGATGCTCAAGCGCTCCATATGCTGGGAGGCATATATTTCGAAGGCCAAGGCGTAGAGAAGGATGAAAAACGGGCGGTTGAATGCCATGAGCAAGCAGCCCGGCTTGGATATCACGGCGCGCATACCACGCTCGCGCATATATATGGGAAGGGGGCGGGCGCCGTTGCGGAAAATTTTAGCCGCCATATCTTTCACTGGAAAGAAGGGGAGCGCCTTTTGGATATTCATATTGCACGTCTTGAAGAGCACATCAGGATGCGGTCCACAATGGAAGCTTCGCGACGTCCGCCCTGTTAGCGCAAGCGAATCTTTCTCCAATTGCGGTATCGGGTCACCGCAACCAAAGCAAAGTTTCAATACCATGACTATGGATGCTGCAACGATTCTTGCGGAAGTCGAGCGCGTATTTCCATATGTTGAGAAGCCCATTGGCCTCGACCTATCTTTTCACAAAGATGGCTGCGGACACTGCCGGTATCTTCGCGATGACCTGTCGCCCTACCAAGGGCCAAAACTACCGCCAGCGGCTTTACGCGACATGTGTCGCGAACTGTCATGTCTTTCCGCGCAGGGGTGGCGCTGGATGTTGCCTTCGTATTTGAAGCACTGCCTGGTTGCCGCGAATACGGACGACGATATGGAGACAGAGTTTCTTATCTACAGCCTGGGTCCCGAAGTCGAATATATGAACGAGACCCGCGAGCACTTC
>Ga0307511_10005010_pt1 | contig 13514 bp, 15 predicted proteins | sample 13_EM_MG_FD_200266 | JGI IMG/M metagenome (GOLD analysis project Ga0307511, IMG submission 200266) | Populus trichocarpa ectomycorrhiza microbial communities from riparian zone in the Pacific Northwest, United States - 13_EM | ecosystem: Host-associated > Plants > Roots > Unclassified | place...
AGCCATCATGTATTCATTATGATCTGGTATCATAATGAGTCTTTACTGTTGCCTAGTATGAGTCCAAATAGACTCATTGCCTTAGGAACTCAGTATCTATTAAAGATCTGAATTCCACGGCCTTAGATCGGACAGTTCTCGTTCAGCACAGTCTAGTCTAGCTACCTCAGAAATACACAAGCTACACTGGTAATATTCTTGTCCATTGGCACCTTTTGATCCCCCCCAAAACCCTACACTCAACAACCTCTTAGCCACCTACTATAATCCTGTATAGGACATAGTGGGCGTGCTGAAGACCCCATAACCACGTTGGTAGAGCCGAGTTCCTTACAGAACTCCTCTACTAACTTGGCCCACACTTACACACCTCCGCGTAGGTGCGGACTCGGGGTGCAGGTGCATCCTGAGTTTGCGTTGTGAGATTGTTGACTGTGACTTTGCGTTGTGGTTTTTTTTTGAGACTCATTAGTCGCAAAGCTGGTAGTTGGTGGTGCCGGTGGTGATGTCGGCGGTGGTGTGGTTTGGGTGCTGGTGCTCCGGTGTGCTCCGGAACCTCTGTCGCCCTCATACCAAAGCACTAGCCCCAGTAATTTGCTACAAGCGGGTGGCTAGAACAGGGCAACGAAGACCTCGAGGAACCTCAATAGACCAAAGTGTGGACAAAGGAGATTGGGAAGCTGAATAAAGGAAGCCCATAATTAAGGAGATTGAAATCGAATTGGGAAGCGATAAAGAAAGCATATAGGCAGTGCATGAGGATACGGTGGAGGATCTAGAGGCTCAAATCATCAATCCCTACCAACCTGTTCTGAATGGAGAATTGGAGCCTAAATTGGAGCCTACGCCTCCAGCCCGTATCACACATAAAGTAGCATTGGAAGAATTGGAAACCCTGACCTATATAAGCTGCAAACTGGAACCATGGATTCAATGCAACAGCAGTCATTCTATAGAGAACAACGCCGAATTCAGGGTGCGCAAAGAGCAGGAAGAGGCCAACAAAGGCAAAGGACATTGGAGGAGTGCATAGCGGTGGCCGGAGGCTATGTTTAGGGGTATCCGCATGTATATATGTTCATCTTACTACACATGCTGTTATAAGAATATATTCGTTATAAGCATAAGGGTTAACCGCCCGATGACATGCTTGTATCGAGGTTCCACTGTATAACAAGCCTGAAAGTTTGTCTACTTGCCGTGATGTATGCCGCCTGGCCATCTCTCTGGCCAATTCATATATGTACCTCACAACGTCGAGGACTATACGTCATTTCCGAGCGCTTGAGAATGGGAAGAAGTGCTGTTCGCAGTGCAACCTCTGCCTGAGACTTCCAAACATATTCATGAAAACACAATGCTTCAGGTTAACATTGTTCCATAATACCTCATTATTGATTGCTGTGTGTTCTTTTCTAATCTCCTACAAGGTCCAGGTTCGTTGTAGCCAATGACGGGTGCCATCCCAAACATCGACTCGGAACTGCATTTCAAGACCGTTGAAGTAACCGACACCCCTATCTACCATCCGATATATGCTGCCAATCGTAGGACCATTGACTTCCATCCATCCTCCTTGAGCTGGGCAAGGCTTGGGTGCCCCTCACCATGTGGCTGTCGCAGACAAGGCATGTCAAGCCACATATACTCATCACCAAAGGTGAGAAGCTCCTGTCGTAGCCGAGAGTTCAAGTCAAGATTTTTGGGAGTGGGACAGGCCACTAGTGCCGATTAATCGGCCGTCGCTACGGAGTGCATGTCATCAGCCCAGTTGTACATAGCGCAGTAAGCAGGGCGACTGGAGTGCGTATCAGCCTTGGGTTATATAGACAGATGTGCTGCATGTAGCATCCGGACTCAACTACTCGGTTACTTCTAAGCTCCCAGATGCTTCGGGAGATAAATATAGCGATTGTATGAGCTCAGATCCCCCTCAAGATGAACAGATCCAGACCGAATTTTGTCAAGTTGCTTTGCATGCCCGTGCCAGCACCCCATTTGTACAGAGATACTGTCATCATCAAGGCCGTCCTGGTTAAAGTTCTTCCACGCAGGACCCGCTGCAGCATATGCAATCCAAAGTCGAATTCCGTGCAATGAAATACCGGACATCACCCTGGATCCACCCTTGGCGATGACCAGCTATACTGTACTAGTGTGCAGGCTTCCAAGACATAGAAACGAGTGGATGAGTTCTTGATCGACCTCACAGCATACAACTGGAGCCTGTTATGGACTAATATGCGCTGGGCCAGTAGGAACAGATATGTCTGGGCATGAGCCGATCCGATTCGAGCTCTAATATATATAGTGAAAGCTGGAGCCTGCCTTGAAAAATGCGAGCCGGCTCGTGCCCAGGCATAGGAATGCAGGACGGGATAGAAGTAGCATTTGATGTGTGGGCTTTTAACAGCATCCAGGCGACGATGCGGGCCGAGGTCCGTGCTGGGCTAAAACAGCCTGGACCGGCCCCGGCGGAGGAAGCGGTGGCCTGGTGCGGCCCCCAGGCTACGCAGACCGCTCTAGGCGGTGTAGGCCATGTAGGCCAGTCCAGGCGGTCCAGGTCGGTCTAGCCTCGTCAAGTGTGTAATGCCGGCAATGCTACAATAGGCAATATATCTATATAAAGGCCTATATTTCCTAGAGCTTATCGAAATAATTCTTCAGTAACTTCAGCAGGTCGAATAGTAGGTATTCCTTCGGTGGGAAATATATTTTGAACTTGGCTAATAGACAGCTTTGCAGTTGCGATTGCACAAAGTATGGACTTTGATGGAACTTTAGACGGAATGTTCAACGGTGTGGACCAAGACCATCAGGAAAGAATTTTTGGGGCTCTGACGTCCGCACTTTTGCAGTTGTCTCTGAAGCCCCTCGTGCCTTAAGGGCATCAGGGCGCCACTCCTTAAGATCGCTTGCATCTGGGCGCCAAAATAGCAGCTATTCCGGCCGGAATTAACGCATTTTTAGGCCATTTTCGACCGCATTTATGGCGCCCTAGCTCCGGACCGTAGCCTTCAAGATTGTCAGCATGCCCCTAGATGGCGCCGGTGGCGCCTGAGGCACTAGGGGCATCCTAGATTCTTTGCAGATGACAGTGAGCTTTCACAGCTTACTCCTCCAAACTGGCTTACTCGCAACTTACATCCTCTCAACTTACCTCCCCTCAATACTCGACATTTAAGCGACATTTATAGCTGAAAACGATAGCGATTCAATATCGGTCTGGTAGCCTTCTCCACAAGGCACCTTCTCAGGATCGTCCGAGCATTCCACACTCACACCATCGGCTTCTGGCTCAACCCCTGCATGATATGATGAAATATCCAACGTCGGTTATGGATCAGGCAGCATGGTATACAAGTAAGCCAAAATGGGAAGCGATTTTAGCGATGTCGCCATTGTAGCCAGAAACCAAAGCAGTTAGCTTGGGGCTCCATACCGGCTCTGAAGTATGCACACAGATGGGTCTCACAGGGTCCTTGAGCTTGCGCCGGGCTTCAGGAGGACTGCATGTGCTAAGTCTGGCAGTCTAGCGAAATGTGAGTGAAGTGGAGCATATGGTGAAGTATGTAAAACCTGACAATCAGAAATTCAGGGTAATTGTGTTTTTCAATGGCGTGCGTATTCAAACACAATGTGCTGTTTACCAGCGGACCAGAACACCAAGCTTGTACAACTTGTGCTAGAATACTTTAATTCATTTGACGCTACTTGACCTCAAGGGTCTGGGAGCAGCATGTCTCCCATCCGCTCGGACTGCATGGACTGTCCCTAATGGACTCTCCGGAACGGACTGTTCGGATATGGAGATAATCTTTAATAAGTCCAGTTAGATATGCTTCTAGAGAGCGCTAAAATCACGTATTCTTAGTTTTTTGTGTCCTATACCATAGCACCACAACAGCCACAACTTTGGTGGTGATCTTCAGTATATGACAAGCGCTATGTCGGCATCAACAAGAGGGGGTAGTAGCTGTGGCATACCAGAATTCCGTGCTAAAAGCCAGTGGACCTTGTATCCTGCTCTAATTAAAGAACTCCTTACAACAGTTTCTAGGTTTGTTCGGGAGCTGCCTGATCTCCCCTGCGAACAGTCAATGGCTGGAGAATAATATTTATGGCCAAACTGGATCCTAGACCGGCTTCAGAATTTTGCCTTTACACAAGGGTTTGCAGCGGAAACACTAAGTGAATCTGGGCAGATCGGTTTGGTTGCGCCCATCTTGGGAACACAAGGGACACTAGGAAGCTTGATGATTTGGAGGTTTGTGGAGAGGTATGCACTTTGCAATACCCAAGCTCATAAAGCGCAATACTAGCTATACGAATATCGATAATAGAATAGTACGGAAGAGGCAGACAACAACAACGTTAGCAACAGCGTGTAACTGGGTGGTTACATGCGCACTCAGAAAACATTAATCTAGTAAAGGTAATTCTGAATCTGCAATCTGGATCTTTGCAGTATCCGAGAGAGCACTGCCACACACATTAGCACAAAATCCGCTAGTTTATATGTATAAACATCGGCGAAATACCATCAACAAGCTCTGACCAAGCAACACAGCATTGACATGCTGGGTTAAGCTATAACTTATCCCTACATCTAGGTGTAAGAGGAGGACTTCAGTTGAATCTAAGGTGTACTATAATACAAAACGAAGTAGCAATGTTCCAATCGCAGCTGACGAAAGGATAGATCGAATGTTAAAGGAATATAAGTACTGCAGGCTTTCATACCAGATCTCGCTAGAGTAACAAAATTAATACAGAGGAACTAATAATTGCTAAGCAGGCAGGTAGGCAAATTGTAGTTATCAATAGCAACTAGATTCGACTATGCAGACGGTTTATCCCAGACTTGATGGAACGTAATGCTAGCTTGATCTCGTGCCAAGACTCGTTTGTTTAGGAGCGTCAGTAATCATAATCGGATAAATCCAATGGATACTGCGGACATATCCGGATGGCCTGTCCGGACACATCAGGGGGTACTGCCTAGTATGAGGGCTCAATAATCGCGGTAAAACTGTTAAGACTCGATCGTGTAACTGTTAATAGAATTCCTAGAAAACCACGCTTTGCAGAGCTCGTAGACAGTGTGTATTCCTAGGCCGGTCAGTGCGAGGGCAACCCATTATTATCTAGGTGCTCCAAAACTTCCTTTGCGAGGATTGTATAGTCAAATTCAATTTGGGTATCACTCATTAAAAACTACATTAAGCTATCACATATCATCCACACAAATCATCCACATGCCAACAGAAACATATTTCTACCAACGCTATTACCCGCTCAAGAAGCCACAAATATAGGGCGCCTAAAACGAACATTGCCGGCTAGCACGAAGCATCAACTCGACCGTTTCCTCCATCGCGGCCTAAAGCACCAGAAAGTTAAACTACAACTTCTAGATTCCACAGACACACGCCTTGACTCTTGCCAGGATCCGCAGCAAGGCAAATATATCCTCCGCACCATCCACGCTTAACGAAACCGCATGCGGATCCGCGCGCTTCACCACACACTACTCCGCATTCGCAAACTGTATTCGATGAATCCCAAGGTTCAGGTCTCCCACATGTCAGCCCCCACCCCCCTCCGCAAACAGCACATACATACCAGCGCTAACCATCTCAAAGACCTGTAAACAACCTCCCAATCATGTCTCACATGCTGCCTCAGATCCCACAACATTCTTCCATGTGGCGCTGGATCTTGAAGACATCATTCTCGCCCTTGATATCAGTTCAGATTCATCGAATGCTCCCCTCCGTCATGAACATTGAACGGTCTTGCCCCGTCCATATACTAGAATGAACCATCAAACTGGCCTGCTTTCCCTAACACATGGGTGTTTAGTTCTTTTCGGAGGAGGAGCCGGGGCGGCGTGAGTCCGTCGGACCAAAGATCGTTGATGATGGTCGACCAGAGGACGGCGTAGTTGCCTTGTTTAAGGGACAGGCGGTTGGTGGGGATGTGGGTCATGCAGGAGTGCTAGTAGGAGGTGGAGCGCTCGCATAAGTAAAGATATGTTTTGGGGGTAGGAGGGGTGTTTGGGCGGCGGGGGTTGGATTTCGTGGTTTCACTGAGGTGGAGAGTGCCAGTGATGCATGGAGCTCCGGGATGGCGATGAGATAAACAGACACCCAGTCCGTCCTATCTGTGCAGGATCGAAAATAATCGAAGCCAGGATTGCAACTGTGGTAGATGTAATATACACGCCGGCGGCTTGGCATTCTCAACGGGATACTCCCTTTCAGTAACTGGCCCCGGGTCAGCAACCCCATAGGTAGTCTAGCAACTTTTGAAAATTCGCTTTCCCTCACCCGCGAGTCACCCTGCCGCCGATAGGTAGGGAAATGCAATCCAGAGGCTGCAACACGGGTCAGCGGGGGGATTGCGAGATTGCCGGCATTACATGCCATCGTAGCGAGCCGTGTCTTGCCCTGCCTGCGGTTGTGGGGGGGGGGTGACTCCTGTTCGTGTTCTCGGTCGCGATCGGGGGATTGGGTGGGTTCTCTTGCGGTGTCACTTTGAGGTGCGAGTGAAGGGGAGGAGGGGCGTTGCTCACGGCACTAGTATTCCCGGTACCCGTGGTGATGGTTCCTACGACCGGCCATGAAGGATGAATTCCGATGCCGTGCGCGCTCCCGCCGTGGTCGCAGTGCTCCAAGAAGTTTTCCGAGTGCACGAGATCATCTGCAATATTTAAATCAAAGCCGATACAAAAATACACCGCCTACCTTGCTTCCGATACCCTCATCCAAAATCTCACATCTTCGCTTGCTGCATTCCCGTCCCAGTCTGCTTCAACTCTCGGCGCAACTCTAACCAGAACCCGTGAATGTTAGTATTATCTGACAAAAATACAAACCCTCTTTATTGCTCAACAGATAGTCCCGGAAGGACGACTCCTTCCAGTCCACGGGATCCCGTGTAAAGTATCTCTTGATGGAAGCTTGCCGATGTTTGCGATAATTGGGCGGCCGGGTTGGTGAAAGGGCAAGGGTGAAAATCACGGGCCCGAGAATGGTTGTGCGACGATGCTGATGTACCTAACCACAGAGCCTCGTGAACAGTTCTTCGTCATTGGACTATGCAGAACACATTATTATACCGCGTACAGCGATTGATAGGATAGCTTAGGGTTAGTCTGGCTGCACCTGGATGGGTGTGTGTTCTGTCTGATGTATCAAGGCCAGTTCGTCTCTGGCAATGATAATTGCAACTGAGCGACCTGTATTCAGCGCGTTTACCGGTAGCCCCTAACATACCCCGGCCCACCGCATTGACCCATCAATCGCTGTACATTAGGCAAACGTAGCTTGCACCACCCACACCTCTAGCCCAACTACATAGTACTGCAATATGTAATAATATACCGCACTTACATACCGCACCTACAATGTACAAGTGTTGGAGGCCTGAAGACTCCTTGTTCTGTCGCGTCATTATATTTGGGAGCCGGCTGATTGGCGGCACCGGGTCCGCGTGTTGGCGGCCTGACGCTAGTGCCGGATGGCGACATGCATGAACCCCAGTTGCAGGATCGATAGATCTGTCGATGACCGCCGGGTGTTGGGCATTGGTATGGATAGATTCCCTGGCAGCTCACCATAGAAGCATAGTGACTATAGCAATTGCATCATGATAATTATTTGTAATAAAGGCCCAACGCATGTAATGGCCTTGGTGTTTAATCTAGCAAACGCAGTCTTACTGAGTTGTTCATCTTTCTGGTGGCTACCGCACGTAATACTCAAAGATACAGACTCTAGAGTCCTCATATCACCAACATATACTCAAAGTCTGTTTACATCTAGCGCAGTTTCTGGTTTCCGATGGCACAAGACTTTGACCAGCGTGCGTACGTTGTGCAGACTGGGGAGTGAAAATTGGGTCTGCGTATTCTAGGGCATGCTGATGGAGTAGAGAGTTGATATGTCAGGACAGCTACAATAGCCTTGAGTGAGACTTTAGTTTATATCGTCTCTTGTTATTTGAGTTTCACGCTATGATTTTTGAATTGATCCTAAGCCTGACACGACTTTAATTGCTCTGTACTTCCTCAAGCTCACTGCCTTCTCCCGCCTCGATACTGCCCTCCTCCCCACTGCTCCCGTCCTCCTCCTCCTCAGTGCTCCTGTCCTCCTCAGTGCTCCTGTCCTCCTCCTCAGTGCTCCCACCCTCCTCGCTGCTGTTGCCGTCCCCATTAATCTCCTGAGCCAGCTCCTCCAGAACTACCTTTGCTTTCACCACGACAACTACCTTCCTAGAGCCATGCGCGACTCTCAACACAGCGGGCGCCACAGTCATGGCAACCGTCCATTTACGCTCCCCAGCTTCCAACTCGCTATCTTTAATTTTATTCCTTGCATCCGAGACCATTTTCGCCCTACATCTTGATCTTGGGGGAAAGGTCAGGAATTGGAACTGTGACGGCTCCTTCTGGCATTCGAGCGCAACCTCGCCCCCTTCCTTAATCAGCGTGGCAAGTCTCTTTGCACGGGTGCTAGTATTCTTGTTGGTTAGAAGGGAGAACGCTTTGAGGAAGCTGTTGGCCAAGCTAAATGCCGTCGGTTCGAAAGCCTCCCAGAACAGTGGGGACCCTGTCAGGATGTCGATGGTTTTGGCACGCCATTTGATGTCTTCTTCGCTATCTGTAGGCAGAGTGAGCCTTGACCTTTGAGTAGCAAAAAGAGCTCAGTTTTTGCGTATATGTACCTTCTATGAATGCCTGTTTAATAGCCGGTGTGACCAGAGCAACACATTGATCCACCACACCGAGGAGGGGTGGTCGCAGCACCTTACTCACTAGCAGCTCTGTGACTACGCCCGTTAACAGGAGGAGATGTTCCTCCTTTAACCATCGCTGCCAATCCCGTCCTGCTTGCTCACGGAGTAAATTCTCTGCCTCCTGCTCTAGCTGTTGTTCAATATCCGCATTCAGGAACATGAGATACACCAATTCTTCCACTGCACTAAACACCCCGGTGAACTTTGTCGCAAAATAATAGTCATCTCGATTCGCTTCAAGTCTTGTATCACCCAATCGCAGAATGTCACTTGTCAGCGTCGCGATCCTTTTCTGCTTTTTCTCCAAGTCAGAGAGCAGATTGAGAGTAGTTTGATAGAATTTGTGGAGCGGTGAGTTCGGGTCTTCCCGGAGTTCGAGGCTGTTTTTCAACTCCTGCAGAGGCAGATGTTGGTATGCGGGGAATACAGCGTCAGCGAACTCCTCGAGTCGGTTCAGCACTTGATGGGCGCCATCCCGTTGTAACGTGAGGCTGGTGACCTGGGCTTTCAGGGCATCCGTGTCGTCTTGACTTGGGGGCGGGTCTGCTGAACTACCTTGCCGGGGCTGTAGCTGACAACGGCATACTATGCGAGGGGTGTCATCTCGCTGGAACGTGAGGCTGGTGATGTTGATGGCCTGGGCTTCTGTGATGTCTTGGCTTCGGAGTATGCGTGATAACCCCGCGGAATCACCTTGCCGCTGAAAACTGTTATCTTGTGGTGATGTGAGGCTGGCAACGTCGGCCTGGGCATTCCGGGCTTCTCGAGTCTGGCGTAGGGGTGGTAACCCCACTGAACCACTTTGCCGGGGCTGAAGCTAAATCAGCATGCCCTCATGTCAGTCGATATTGACTCTGATATTGAAGATGTGGGTGCATAAACATACCTCAGCTTCCTGATGTTTGTTATCGCTGGATTGTGGTGACCGAACTCGAGCTCGAGGGAAACAACAACAAAGCCAATGGCTATAGCGCCTTACCATTTTGTTCTTTTGTTAAAGGAGGAAATCACTGCCTCTGCAGTGTGGTTGAATAAATAGCATGTGTTGGCCGAGGGTTGCCGGAATTCAGTGGTTGGTTGACTGACATGGGTGGTCAGCACGCAGCATGCATGTGCCTGATAATGTCCTGCGAAAATGTGAGACAACCAACAGCGGTCCGAGGGGTTTATAACCTCGGCGGGGACAATTCTGAAATTAGTTGTTCTGCTCTAATTACATCTCCTTACCGTCTCATACATCCATTACCCTCCTGAACCCGATTATGCCTTCCAAAAAGAAGTCGAAACGTAAATCCACAGCCTCCAAGCAGCAGCGAGAAAATAATAATGTTGGACCAGCGGGGAACAAGTCTACAACAGCCCCAGCAAAGGATGCACTGATCATTGCAATTGACTTTGGAACCACATTCTCTGGTGTAGCTTGGGTATTTATTCCCTAGCTTATCTTGATTATATTAACTACTAAATAGTCTATCACGATTCCAGCATAATACAGCCAGCAAAAAAGAGCACCTCCTAATAGATTGGCCTAATCAGGTTCGTTCCCGATCCCCTCTCCCTCACCTCGCTCCCTCCATTAATCACTTCTATAGACTCAATCCTCGGTCAAAGTCCCCACCGTTCTGAGATATAACAGTAATGGAAACTGCCAGTGGGGCCATGTACGCAGCACCACCAAACGCCTCGAATGGTTCAAGCTGCTCCTGAACGAGGACGATTACACCACCCGTACCGACCTGCTCGAGCGGATCAAAGCAAAGGGACTGAAGGGGTACCCGGAGAGCATTTCTACACATCTTGCCAACCTCCAGGAAACGATCGAGGCGATGCCGGATGAGAAAAAGCCGGCTGATTTGGCAGCGGATTTTTTGCGCTCATTGTATAAATATGTTCAAGACGAATTAGGGGACAATTTTCCTACGCTGAAGGAAGAGTTGGCCATGGGAGGTGAGGGGGGGCTGGAGATAAAGTGTTGTCTGACGGTGCCAGCAGTGAGGAAACATGAGATTCCTTTGTGGAAGCCTAGGGTATATTGCTGATCATGTGGTGGCAGATTTGGGATGATAAGGCGAAGGAGATCACAAAACAGGCCGCGATAAATGCAGGCTTACCAGAGGGACACATTTATATGATTTCGGAGCCGGAGGCGGCAGCCGTACACTGTCTCACCGATTTGGCTGAGATGGCGGGAAATTTGAAAGTCTGTTCAGCCACCCAAGGGTTCTGTCACACAAATGATTATCATACTAACTACATAAAAATAAAGCTTGGGGACGTCTATGTGATTGTCGATGGTGGTGGTGGGACTGTGGTACGTTGCATACTTAATTCCCCTTGATTGTACGAGTCAAATTTAGAGCTGAGATGAATATATTTACAGGATTTGATCTCCTACGAAGTCACCTCCATCATGCCCCAGCTTCGAGTCAGTGAGTGTACCATAGGCACCGGGGGCCTTTGTGGCTCCACGCTTCTCAACCGACGTTTCGAAGCGTTAGTAATTAGCCGAATTGGCCAAGAGTAAGTCACATCCATCTAGCTAAGATTAATGATAATACTCCCCTACTAACTCATAGAACCCGGCTAGGGCATTTGATCAGATGGATGTGGACGACCGCTATGTGATGCGTAACCATTTTGAGAAGGAAATCAAACCCAGGTTCCTCCCCGACCAAGGCAGCGTTGATGATGATGACGATGATGGCGATGATGATGGTATAATATGCCCACTCCCACGAGTTCCTGATGACTGTGAGAAGCGCGTGCAGAAGTCGAAAATCTTGTTCTCGACCAACGAGCTTAAGGAACTCTTTGAGCCTATCTTTACCGACATCGCGGGGTTGGTACAAAAGCAAGTTGACGCAGTGCAGGAGACCACTAAGAAGAATGTGAATGTATGTGCTGCCCAAGCTCATTGTGTGATAGGTGATCTGATTGTAGATCCTGTGAAGTGGATTATCTTGGTCGGAGGGTTCGGTTCATCAAAATATCTCGTAAATTGGCTTACAGCCAACGTACGGAATAAGAACGGCCAGAAAATCGAGTTGATCAAGCCACGTGAGCCGTAAGCATACCTCTAGCCTCCAATGGAACACGGTAGCTTTGAATTGATAGCATCAATGAATTGGGCTGACTTCACGCCATCACTAGGGCCGCCGCCATCGTCCGAGGTGCGCTAAGGCACGGTGTCCGCATGCATCAGACTGGCACAACTTCGGAGTGGGGTATTGTGGAGAGCCGCAGAGCCCGGTACCATTACGGCATTAGCATCTGCGTGCCCTTCCGTTTCGGTGTTCACCCCCAGAGCAAGCTTGCCATGGACCCTTTTTTTGGGATCCCGATGTGCACTGGTTGTATGGAGTGGCTCATACAAAGAGTAGGTTTCCAACTGCTTACCCTCCATTCAAGCTAACGAGTGCCGCAAGGGAGCACCTATGCGCCAAGGTGTCGGCATCAGCTCCGAATTCCAACGCCGGTGCCCGATCGTCGACTCGCAAGAAGCGCAGAGAGATCTTCTAGTTTTTGAGGAAGAGATCTATGTTAGTGCGGAGAACACGGCTCCCACATACCAGAGCGACCCAAGTAGGTATTGGCAAGGCACCTCGGAACACATAAATACTCACCTGCCCTAGGTGTGTACAGACTCCTCACGTATAAGACCAATTTCAGCGATGTCGAACGAAAATACTTCCTCAAGCGGCGAGGCGCCGTGGGTCTCGAATACTGGATGATCCCAGCCACTATTCTACTGAAGTTAGAATCGGCAGACTTAACCTTTACGACTCTACTCAAAGGGTCGGTGTATGGTGAGGGGAAAAAGCTATATCACCACGCAGAACCTGCTTCCGAACTACCCCAGGCACCTGAGCGACGGGCGAGATGGCGTTATTGCCATTTCAATGGAACAGTCTATATGGTAGCCAGCGATGAAGACAATGAGCATGAGCATGAGCATGAGCATGAGATCGATATAGAGAGTGAGCTAGCACTGCTTGCGCTCGATGGTTAATCAACCCCACAAGCTCATTCCACCGCGCCATGACCATGGTTAACCAGTTTAATTTGTCCTTGATTTTTGTTTGTACCTTGAATAGTACAGGGGATTTCTTCTGACGAAGAGTCGAAGGTTCTGGACTGGAAGCGCATTGTTTTGTTCGCATATTGCACTCTAGGTTCAAACGTACACTTGAAAAGTAACGTGCTTGACATTTCCATTTACAATACACAAAGCTATAGGAATAGGTGTTTACCTCTATACTTGCTCTTCGTTTTCACTTTTTTGAATTTTTTTTTATGCTGAATTTATTTTATGTTGATTTTTTTTTATGCTTATTTTTTTTGGTATTTTTTTCAGGACAGTTGGATTTTACGGAATTTTTATTTTGTTTTTAGCGTCCATACGTCATGCGACAAAAATTGAAGAATATCGTGTGCTCCTATATGCTTGGCACAAGGACTAAGTCACAAAGTAAAACATCTGGAGGAACAACTCTTGCTTCTTGGTATTGCTTGTTAAGATTGTAGGCCCATGTCGGAAAGGAAATTTGTCTGCCAAGGCTGGGAAAAGCGGAGTATGTAATATATTTACAGCTAGGTGGCAAAAAGAATTGGACGCTGCATACAAATGCAATGTATATCATCCAACCCAAACCCATACAAAAGTCTCAAATATGCAGTGTTTGGGCCTCTTTATGCAGGGGGGGTGTCCAATT
>Ga0307511_10005011_pt1 | contig 13512 bp, 8 predicted proteins | sample 13_EM_MG_FD_200266 | JGI IMG/M metagenome (GOLD analysis project Ga0307511, IMG submission 200266) | Populus trichocarpa ectomycorrhiza microbial communities from riparian zone in the Pacific Northwest, United States - 13_EM | ecosystem: Host-associated > Plants > Roots > Unclassified | place...
AAATAATAATTTTTATTATTATTTTAAATGGTTTTAATATGTTAATATTAAAATATATTTTTTTTTTAAAAAAAATTATAAAACAAGAATACCTATCATTCTACATGCAACTTTCGCCCTCTCAGTATCTTATTGCTATGATATATATACATATAAAAACTGCCTAGATTTTTTCTTTTGCCTATCATAGGCTCGTTAGAAGATAGTTGAGTGATAAGACAGGAAGATTGTCAGAACTTAACAAGGTAGAAAGAAAGCATCTCGATCCTCGAAGAATGCAGAGAAGGGTCCACACGTACGTGCTCTGCTCATACGTCGACAAATGTTATGTTATGTTATGTCTCAGTGCTTAGATGGCATAGATGCACCTTGGACGGCGACAATCTTAACGTAATCCTAGGTTCCAAATTTTAATAATTTTCTCGTTCTCAATCTCCTTCGTATTCTTCTTTTAATGGATCTTTATCTAACTGCTTAATCCTAAATATAGTTTTCGTTTTGCTGCTTCTGCTAATCTATTCATTTTCTTTTCTTGGAAGGTCGCTAAAGGGACTTTCTTTCTTTTCTTCTTGTCATATTTCGTTTACAGCTACTAAAATATATTATGGTGTTGTAAGGCCTGGTTGTGATCAGTTAACAGCAACCTGAGCAAGAGATAGAGTGAACAGTAAGCGACAAAAAAGATGGGAGAAACAGCTCACACCCACCAGCAGCCACCGCCACCACAAGCAGCAGCAGCACCACCTCCATCATCACTTGCTTTTTCAAAAGGTCCCTCTTGGGCTCCGGCTGAGCAACTCCACCAGCTCCAGTACTGCATCCAGTCCAATCCTCCTTGGTGTTAGTTCTCTTATCTTTTTACCTTTTTGTGATTCATATGTTCTCTTATCTTTTTGCCTTTTTGTGATTCATATATATATATATATATATAAAATTCTTTTAGCTTTTTTTTTTGTTATTCAAATTTTGATTATTCAATTCTGAGAAAAAGTTGCTATGGTCAGTTTTTTTGTTAAAATAAAATTTATAGTTTATGCACGCCACCATCTATCTCTTACCTTTGGTTCTGATTCTCTTTTAAATTTCTGAAAGTTTTAATTATTTTTATATCTAAATCCTGGTGGTCTTCCTGTTATTAATAACATATGTAGATTTAACAGCTAGTATTCAGAATTATTTTTGAACTAAGTGGATATTTACCAACGAAATCAAGTGTCTGATTCTTGTAATTAACCACAGATCAGACATGTCTGCTGGCTTTCCAACACTACATTGTGATGCTTGGAACTACGGTCTTGATTACACGTACTCTTGTGACTCAAATGGGCGGCGAACCTGTACGTTTTATCTAACGTCTGAATTTTTTTGATGATTTATATATCAATTGGCAGGTGCTTATCTTTTAATCTGGTCTTGGTGTTACCGTGAACAGGGTGATGCTGCCCGTGTGATTCAAACGTTGGTGTTCATGTCAGGAATCAATACACTGCTTCAGACAATGATTGGAACACGGCTTCCCACAGTGATGGGACCTTCCTATGCTTTTGTACTGCCAGTTTTATCAATCATCAGAGATTACAATGATGAAACTTTCTCAAAAGACCATGATGTAATAATTGTTAAGCTTACTTAATTAGTCTGTTGACTAGTTTGTTTTTAGCTGCAATCATGATTTATTCTAATATTTCCCCGATCACCATTTTTTCCCCGGTTGCAATGATGTGGTCGATTGCAGAGATTTGTAGACATTATGAGAACTATACAAGGATCACTGATTGTTTCTTCCTTTGTCAACATCATTCTCGGGTATAGCAAAGGATGGGGTACTTTAACAAGGTAACTTGATAATAATCTTGTGTTAGAATTCGTTCTACTCATCTTCTTGCTTACAATTTTGTCGTTCAGTAGCAGCAGCTCGAGTTCTAGTATAGAAACTCGGCAGGTTCTCTTTATTATATTGTTTTGTGATATTTTTACTTCTTTGTTTTGATGTTCCCAGGTTCTTTAGTCCCATTACTATTGTACCTGTGGTTTGTGTTGTGGGTCTTGGTCTGTTTATGAGGGGCTTTCCACTGGTAAGTTCACTTAATGAAATGAAGAATACTGGTTGGTGAAAGTGATAGATTGATTATAACAAATGATTTTCTTATGTTCTATACAGCTTGCCAACTGTGTTGAGCTTGGCCTGCCTATGCTGATTGTGCTAGTCATTTGTCAGGTAATATACCTTCTTCAGAATGTTTAAGTTAATTATATGAATCCACCTGATATGAAGATCATAAATCCTGATATTTGCCGCAGTATTTGAAGCGTTTCCATCCCAGTGTCCATCCTGTACTTGAGATGTTTGGCTTACTCATCTGCATTGGTATTATTTGGGCTTTCGCTGCTATCCTCACTGTTGCTGGTGCTTACAACAATGTGGGGTATCAAACTAAACAGAGTTGCCGCACAGACCGATCATATCTTGTATCATCTTCTCCATGGTATTGGTTTTGGATTATTTATGTAGGTGTGGTAGAGTTCATAATTTTTTCAGAAAAAGGAAGAGTTAAAGTACCCTGTTAATTGAGAATCATTTGTTTGCATTTTTTTTTAGGGTTAGAGTCCCATACCCGTTTCAATGGGGTGCACCTAAATTTAGAGCAAGTCATGTCTTCGGGATGATTGGAGCAGCACTTGTTTCATCTGCAGAGGTTCGTTCACCATTTCAGAAATACCTTTTTTGTCTTCCACTTATTCTGGAGGCACTTTGTGAGGTTTTAATTAACTTACAGGGCCTTTGATGTGAATTTCCTAATTTTAACCCTTTATGATTATTAATATGGTTTCTGACCTCTCTATTTCTTTGATGGAAGTGGGAAATTTCCTGTTTAAGTATTTATTTTCCTAACCAGTCCATCTACTTTGATGTAGTCAACTGGAACGTTTTTTGCTGCTTCACGGCTTGCAGGTGCTACGAGCCCCCCAGCTCATGTTCTGAGCCGAAGTATTGGTCTACAGGTCAAGTCTCTGAGAGCTATGCCTTCCTCTCTCTCTCTCTCTCCCCAGACACACACACACACCTTTTAAAGCAAGGCATCAACACCTAACGGTTGTTGTTTTTAAATACAGGGTGTTGGCTTGCTGCTTAATGGGATTTTTGGTGCTGCTGTTGGCACCACTGCATCTGTGTAAGGGATTGCGTTTTTTTTTTTTCCCTTCTACTTGCTGCTGCTATTATATGCTTAATTATCTGATATTTGAGGTACTGCAGTCTCAGCTGCTATGTGAAGGATTTGCCAGTGCAACTGCTTCCTGCATCTACCACAGATATTTTACATGGCACAGTAGGAATAGATGATCACATTCTGACCAAGAGCCCGTCCTCATTTAATAGACCAGTAGGAAAAGTTTGCCATTAAATGGACAAGTAATGAGTTCCATTGGAATTTAAGCGTTTTACTTTTCTTTATTTTACTCTTCCAGTAGAACCCAAGTATCTGAGGTTACAGATGAGAGTCGCTGGCAATTTGTTTATAGTGCATTTTCCTCTTAAAGAAACAAATCCTGGAAGTGAGATACGAGTAAAATGGCCTTGCCTGGATTACACACTTCTTTCTTCTATAGTTTGCTTAGCATATTTAATCTTATCTCAAATGCTGAATCTATGGGTGGCAACGCTTTCTTCATTGGTGCTTCGATATTCATGATCTTTTCAGGCTAACCGCTTTAGAGTTAAGCTTTTCTCACATATATCAGCCTACACATAGGGGGATTGTGTGTTTTTGGGAAAAAAAGTCTTAATCCTCTGTAGAGTGGTGGGTGATTACAAGGGGAAAATGCCAGTGTTTTATGATCACTATTAAAATGCAGAGGCCTGTTTCATTGACTGATGAAATGATATTGCAGCGAAAATGTTGGGCTTCTTGGACTTACACACATAGGGAGCCGAAGAGTGGTGCAGGTTTCAACTGCTTTCATGTTTTTTTTCTCCATCTTTGGTATGTCTTCAATATCCATCATAAGTCCCGTTAGAAAATTGCACAAGGTCCCAAATTCATTTTTATTGTGGTACATTGCATCTTTCAGGGAAATTTGGTGCCTTGTTCGCGTCTATTCCTCTGGCAATATTTGCTGCCGCATACTGTGTGCTATATGGCATCGTTGGTGAGTGATTTTGTAGGTTTTGAAATTTTATTTTGTTGTAATCACATGTTATCTGTTCGATGAGTGTGATTTGTTCTTGTTTTCCTTTCCTGCAGCTGCAATTGGGATTTCATTTATACAGTTTTCAAACAATAATTCCATGAGAAACCATTATGTTTTGGGTCTGGCTTTGTTCCTTGGGATATCGATACCACAGTATTTTGTCAGCAACACCACTGGGGATGGACATGGACCAGTTAGAGCAGATGGTGGATGGGTAAGTCGCATTATAACTCCACAAGCCTTATCCTATTGGTTTCCTGCATTTTTTGGGCATCATATGACTCCTCTGTGTTGTTCATCCACTACCACCATCTAGTATTTTAATGTGAAATCGTAAAAAAAAACCTTTTATACCAATATGCAATGAGGAATATATATGTTTGGCGGATGCTTTCGGACTTGATGAATGAGGGTCATAAAGGATGATCAGCTTTATGACTTCCACTCATACTGGCTGAATAACATGTATACTTTTTTATTCTGCAGTTCAATGACATATTGAATACAGTTTTCTCATCACCTCCAACGGTAGCAATGATTGTTGGGACATTGCTTGATAACCTATTGGAAGCAAAGAAGAACGCCACCGACCGAGGAATTCCATGGTGGAAGCCTTTCCAGAACAGGAAGGGTGATAGTAGAAGTGACGAGTACTACAGTATGCCTATCAGGATGAATGAGTGGATGCCCACCAGATATCTTTGAAAAAAAACTCCACCCCCTTGTATATTAATTAGATATACTGTGAGCAAATTCCATTTTAATATCTATGATGATGAGCCCTATACGTTGCTCCAAAGAACTGTAACCATTAGCCATCGATTTGTAGTTTTCCCTTTTGTTACGTTGGCAGGTTAGCCGTCTTCTTGACTCATCTCCGTTGGTCTCAATACTACAAGGTTTTGTTACTGTCTCAGGCTGCTAACCACAGGAAGCGCATTGTGAAATCAAGAAGTCCCTGTGAGCAGAATGCAGAAGCAATTTTTTTGTAGATTTAAGACCCCCCACGAATGAAGAGAACTAACTGCATATAAACCATATTGAATTGTACCGATACTCCATAAGATGATCGTCAGATTTTCTTTCATTATTATTAATATAAAATCCTCTCATCCTCGGCCATGATCACAGGTGCCTTCTTGAGCATCTGTCTATAGTTTCTCTTGTCTCTTTGTCCGAATGGTATCATCTCCATGTCATGCTCACGTGTATCATTTGGAGCAGATCCTCGTATCAATGGAAGGCAATTCGAGGTTTTCAGTCCAATTATGTGGCATTTTATTTACTAGTGAAGTTGGATGGGAGGGGACTCGAATCACCTTCAATGGAAAGTCTGTGGCCTGAATGAGGCCCTGTTTTTTCATATTTTAAAAAAAATTAATTGTTTTTCAGTTTAAATTAATATTTTTTTGATATTTTTATATATTAAAAATATTTTTAAAAAATAAAAAATATTATTTTAATATATTTTTAAATAAAAAATTTCACAATCACAATTACAAACAGGAAACAGTGGAGTTCTTGATTTAATCAAAACTGAGACGTACAAGGTGGAGGTGCCATCTTCATTTTAATTGGAGGATACTGATCTCTATGCAATTCTTCCTGGCTCGCCTAACACGACGAAAATTTAACCTTTTAATTCTTGCGTACCAAACAAAGTGGGCTTCTGGTGACCTTCATCCTTCCACTGAAAATTTTAGTAGTTTAATATTAATCATAATTATTAAATTCCAACTGATCTAATTAGTGAAACTGGAAACTCGGTTTGAGGTTTTTTTTTTATTGGCTTAATTAATTAAATGCGAGTTGAGTAGACTTAAAAAAATATATTTTTTATTTTTTTTCTAAATCCATATTATTTAAGATTTAAAAAAAAAACTCACTAAAATCTCTAGTTTCGAAGTGTAGTTAAACTTATTTTTAATTAGATCTTGAGATTATTTTTTAAAAATTTATTTATTTTATTTGTTTTGATGTGTTAATATCTAAAATAAATTTTAAAAATAAATAAATATTATTTATATATATATATATTAAATAAAATATTATTTTAAAAAACAACATTGAACCCATTATTCCTTGAAATAATATTATTTTTAAATCCAGCCAAGCTGACGAAGCGTGTCTTTCGTAATGGAAAGAAAGAGGCAACTACATCGCCTCTTTGTTGGACCGCCGGCGACAATCTAAGCTCTTAACCGGGTCAAATTCCGAATCAGATCTAACAATTATACGTGAGAGAGAGGGGTTCCCAGCTGGTCACATATTCAATTATTTCAAGATTTCTTTATAAGAAAGAAAGGGCTTTCTGTCATTTTAAACTAAAAGCTTCCACCACCAGGTAAAGTTCTGGGAAGGTACGTTGCACAGAAGTCAAGAGATTGACTAAAGTAGATGTTTACCATTCAAGTGCCGAGCTAACATTGAGAGTGACGGATTACGAATCTTTCATGGGGTCCACGCGGCATTCAACTATCTATCAGTCTATCTCTTCCCGCGTTTTCTAAATCGCAGGACAAATCCAAGTATCCAACTAGACCTGCAGGTCCCAGATGCTAGCTAACGAAACAAAATGGACTTGGAATTATGTTCTATGCTCCTCAGCAGCCGCCCGAGACAAGCGTTTTCTTCCTTTTCCAGGCTCCTGCACTCCTTGATTGCAGATTGGTTGAAATGGCAGACGTTTTCTAACTAAGAAATAGTGGTCAATGTTTGTGCAAAGCTTTCATAACCAAATCATGAACAGATGTTTTCACAGGAAAAGAGGAGACAAATTTATATATAATAGACAAGTGATGCGGGAGGAAGAAAGATTTAGAGTAAAAAAAAGAAAAAGAAAATAAGAAGCTATGCTGCTCAGTTTTACTTGAATGAGCTATATACATAAGGCATGAGTTACAATTAATTAACAATCATCAAGCCAGTCCAGACTGAAGCACTTTTCGGCAACTTGGACATCAAGATTAACCTTCTTCAAATCCATCCATAACCAAGAAACATCTTCATCGCAGATTACTACACGTAAAGACTCTAATGATGCAACAGAATATGGCAGCTTCATCAGTGAGCACTCTCTCATGTCAATCTTCTCCAACCTTGATAGTTTACCAATCCCTTCAGGAAGAGCTTTCAAATTGACACATTGAGAGATGTCTAAGAACTTCAAGCAAACTAGGTCAGATATACTCGGGGGAAGCATTTTCAGGGTTGGACAAGCATACAGCCTTAGAATTTGTAGAGATTTTAAGTTGCCCAGATTGGGAGGCAGTTTCTCTAGGTTGTGGCAATTGGTGATACTCAGACTCTTGAGTGATTGCATCCTAGAAATGCTGGAGGGCAACCGGATTAAATCTTCACAGTGATCGATTGTAATCTCTAAGAGACAAGGGAATATGTGGGATAAGTCTATGACAGAATCATCAAGGCTGTTGTTTATCTTGCACAGGATTAGAGATATTTTTCGTAATTTTTTTAAAGGGACAGTAAATTCAGATAATCGAGCAAGGGATACTTTCTCAAGCCAAAGGCTCTTCAAATTAGCTAAATTAGAAAAAACGGAGAAGTTGCCAACGATTGCGTTGCTTGTACTGTAATTTATCATTACCAATGCCCTGAGCTTTGGCATGTCATCAATGAAAGGAGGCAATAAGAACTCATTTGCAGAGAAGTTCAGGATGAGCACTTCAGCCTTGGGAAAATCCATGCGGAACCAATCCATTTCATTCATTTCACCTATTTAACAGAATCAAGAAAAAGTAGGCATTGGAAAAATGAAATTAAGACTATAATCTCACTAAATTGCATGGGTTAATCGCCTTATATAATGCAAAGCAAACAGAAAAGCAATGAAGATACCAGTATGAATTGAAACAATTTGAGCATTGAATGGTCGGTCCGCATTTCTCTCCCATTCCTTTGGAAGCTGCGCTTCTCTTCTTGGCATAAGTAATCGCTTGCACTCATTTACATCTCCACACGAGCTCAAATGAATAGCAAGGTCCCGCAACACATCATGTTGCACCACACAAATCTCATAGTAGCTGCTATACTTGTCTCCAGCTCTGCAGATTAACCAATCAAAGGGTTAAGAAAGAAGGATCATGCCTTCTTAAATAAGATCAATGTAGTTACTTGGCTTTATTAACATACCGTGCATCCCTCACCAGGGTGAGAAGATTCTTGTCAGATAGCTCAACAAGAATTGCAAATGCTTCTTCATCATCAAGGTCGTGTATCTCGACCCACACATTGATGAGAACATCAAGAGGGATCTTCTTATCTTCAGGGAAGGATCCCAAATCCAAGAAACATTCCCTGACCTTTTTAGACAAGAACTGGGTACTAATGGCCATCCTATCATGCAACTTGCTTTCATGAGACTCACAAATAGGTTCACCTCTTGACAGCCTCTTTTTGGCACTTGCCCAATACATTTCAGGCTGGTCCCTTAGCGAAGCTCCAATCACTTTGAGAGCCAAGGGCAGGCCTTTACACTCATCAACGATCTAGCAAACACATGATCATTAGAATTGGCAAAGAAAGTAACCAACTACTCAATTTCGAAATCCATCACTCAATCTCAACTTTGTAACCAATGGAGAACAGAGAGTTGAAAGTTACCTGCTTGACCAAATTTGAATCAGCAGCAGGTGGAATAGATGTCTTTCCAAAAGCAGAGTGGCAAAACAAGGAGATTGCTTCATCTCCTCTCAACAATTCGACATTGTAAGTAGCATCAAAAACTGTCGGGAATTTGAAACGCGAAACCACAAGTGTTTTACATCCAGCAACTTTATAAATGAGCTGCTCAAGCACCTTGACTGACCACACATCATCAAGAACAATCAACGCTGGGGCTCCAATTCTCCATTCAAATTGAAAACTAGATTTTTGGACCAAATCATTGCCCATACCACCCATTCCATCAGCCCCTGTAATAAACCCCAAAATTTTCGCCCTCAATTGCTCCACGTTCGGAGACTGTGATACTGTCAAGAACAAAATCCTGTTCTCAAAGTGACCTGAAAGAAATCAAGATCAAGAGAGTCAATCAAAAGCTCTCTCGTCTAAAATAGAAGAACGATCATATGCTAAACACCAATTCCTTGGGCCAGTAGCAAACCAATCTAAAGCAAATAAATTTCAAAAAAAGAAGAACGTATCCTTTCTTTGAAGTTGAATTAAGCAGATGGCAGAGAGAAAGACACACACACATACATAGTAAAGAAAAGAAACAATCTTGAAAACTTACGTCTAACTTGATCATCTCTACAAATTTCATTAGCCAAAGTAGTTTTGCCTGACCCACCAATCCCACAAATTCCAACAACATTGAAAATCTCTCTCTCAAAAACCATTTCTTTCACCTTCCTCTTCCCTTCTTCAATCCCCAACCCCAGATAAAAATTTTGCCCAAAACTCCCATCCCACTTCCTCTCCTCCTCCACTCTCTTCACCGCTTCGTCCATCCAGCCACCAACACCACCACCTCCCAACCCGATCTTCAAGTTCCCTATCCTCTCCTCTAGCCTCTTGGCTGACCAGTCCAACTTATCGAACCTCTCTGTAGTTTCAAACCTCATGTGATGCACGTCAGCTAATATATGTGCCTGTAAAGGTCCGTTGATAAACGTGGATATTTTCTTTTCCATCTTTTCCATCTTTCTTGCTAGCTGAAGGTTTTTGTAGACGTTCCAGCGGTTTGAAGCTAAGACTTTGCGGGAGAGCTCAAGGCCTTCAGTGAGAGTGCGAGAGAGACTGTCGAGTTGGAATTGGCGGTTGGAAGGGAGTTCAACACCGGAGTACTTGATCTCTTGAATTATAGGCACGAGTTCGTTTACGCTTGCCATTAAAGATTCTGCACTTGATTTACATGGGCGGGATTTTCTTGATATTGAAAATAGCAATTTGAGGAGTTCGGTGGCTATCTCCCCTGCAAAGAGGTCTGTGACCGCCATGGCACTGGTTGCGGAGTGGTGGGAGAAGGTTTTGTTTTTCGAATGAAGAGAAGACGATTTTTGGCGTGGAAATATAAGTGTTAGAATGGGTCAGTGCAGTGCGAGTTATAAGTTGCATTTTAGCTTCCTTTTTTTCCCTTTTTTTTCCTTCAAAATTAAAAAAAAAAATGTTTCGAAAAAATGATAGTTATAAAACCCAGGATCGAAGAAAAATGACGAAAGGAATTACCATGGTAAAAAAAACCCGAATTTACATGTGACCCAGTTCAATCTCGATAAAAGAATTGCTAATTTTTTTTTTATTAAAAACAATATTATTTTAATATATTTATTTAAAAAAAATGGAATAACCCTCCCAATCCATTTGCCTTGTAAAGGTTGGTTTAATAAATCTGAATAAAATTCTAAAAAATGGCTATTTTGAAAAAAAGAAAAAAAATCATTTAACATTACAAATCATCATCACACAACCTAGGAGTATTTTTTAGGAGGAAACTTCCCCGCACGTGTTTCTGGTAGTATCTTGATAGGAGAAAGTTTTCTTGCATCAAAATATAGGATAGTTGATGAGGTATTGTGGTGTGTTTTCTCTTTCCACTCAAGTTTTTTTATATATATATATAATTGAAAAATAAAATGCATGATAGACTTATATAATATTTTGTATTGTTATAGTGATTATTTTTAAAATATTATTTATTTAAAAATATATTAAATTTATTGACTCATGAAAGCCTTGTTGACTCAGAAAACAACCGAGTCAATGCATTAAACTCTCTCAATCATGGGCCAGAGACTACAAAGGAACTACGTGTGTCAGTCGAGGTTGGAGGATCCAAGACCAGATCGATGAGGATGGAGTGCTTTGGATCGGAGACTTTGAGGGCGTTACATTTGCCCGCCGGTTCGGAAAGGTCTTTGCTGCACCTTGTTTAAGCCTTCACGTTTGGAGACAAATTGCGGTCAATGTTTCAGTCAATGCCTTCGAATTTGTTGACAAATCGATCGGTGCGATTGACATTATAGACCTCATGGCAACATGTACTGGCAATGCCAGCTTACTTTCAATGTATTAATCATCATTCGGACGGTGCGGAGACTTATTTGGGCAGACCGTTTTGTTTGGCAAGTGAAATAATCAATCAAGCCCCGATAATTGATTTCAGTAAAAAAGCAAACCATGTGAGATTCAAGTCTTTCTATGTAGTTTCTGTGATAATGATTGTTGGTTAAAGTGAATTGTTTTCTTTTAATTATTATTATTTTTTTAATTTTATTATTTAAAGTAGGATTTTTATTTAATTTTATCTTTTATTATTGGATTGATAATAAATTATTTTTTATATTTTATTTATTTTGCATGCAAAAAATCAATTTCTTAGTAGTTTCAACTAAATATTTATTTTTTAAAACCTGGTTTTTTAAAATTACGATTAAAATTGTTTCCTTAAACCTATTTTTTTAAAACTGTAATCACAAAACTACTATGGTGCCAAACACATACTGAAATAGTAATATAGTATTACAAACACTTCATTTTTTATTATATAGACAATTACTAGGTTCCTGACTTGCGTTGCGTTGTAAGTTAAATTAATTTTATTTTTCTTAACCTAAAAAATATCCACGTCACAAATAATTATTTGGTATTATTATTAAATCCGATCCGGCAGGTTAACTTTAAAAACTTCTAACTCAACTTCTTACCTAGCTTGATTTCAAATTAAATTGTATGAGAATTTCCTCGACGTGAGTCGGTCAACTCGACAAATCCAAATACAATCTGAATGAACGGTAAAAAACATGATTTGATTTTAAAAGAAATTTCAAGATGATGTTTTTTTTATATTGAGACATTGATATGTTATAATGACCCCAATTTCACAGTTTAACAAGTCAAACTCATAACCCAGATCATGAACTCTACCGAGTTTAACAACTTTATTTTTTAAACTATTTTTTACTTAATGAAGTGATAACAAAAATAGACACTTGAAAAATTAAATATCAACCAAATGTTGATATGCTAATTTGAGACTTCGAATAAAATTAATAATAACAAAAAAAAAGCCAAGAATGATTCAATTGAAAGAAAAATAATTGGAAGATGAGATTTTTTTTAAAAAAAAAATATTTTGTATTGTTATTAAACTCAACCCAAAAGGTTAACTTTGAAACTTTTCAACCCAACTCCTTGTTTAGCTAGTGTTTAAAATTAACTCACATAAAAGTTGACTCTAGATAACTTCGTTGACTTGATAGATTCAAAAATAACATAGACGATCAGTGAAAATATGATTTAGCCTTAAAAAATTTAAGATGATATATTTTTTAATATTAAAATAGTGACATATTGAAACTCAGGCTTCATAATTTAACTCACAAAACTTGTGACATGTATTATAGACTCTACTAGTTTTAAAAACTTTGTTTTTTAAAATTATTTTTTATTTAATGATACGATAACAAAAATAAACGCTTATAAAAATTGAGCATCAACTAACCAAATGCAAGGATTTTTGTTTAATAATGCAAAAATATCCTTATAGAAAGTAAATCAATAGAACTTATGATGACAAACTCAAAATTAAAAAATAAAATTAAAAGAAAATATTTTAAACGTAGAATTAAAAACAAAATTTTTTTTTTAAAGAAAAAACTAAAGTATATGAACAATGAACCACCATAGCAGGTGATAGTAAAAAACTAGCTACGTGACCCACGCTCCGCCGCGAGTCAAGTATTTTTATTTTTCATAAAAAAATATATATATGCAAGTATTTCAATGTATTTTTGTAGTTCAAAAAATGTAACAAATTAAAAAGTTGATGCATACATGTAATCAAATAAACTAAGAGTTATGTGTACTAATAAATAAATAAAAAATTATTAATGACACATAAAAATAAAACTTGAAAAACCAAGAGACAAATATAAATCAAGATATTTAATCTTGAAAAATAAAACATTAAATTGATTGAATAAAATAAAAGGACAAAAGGAATAACATGTAAGACTACACTTATAAAAAATATCATATGAAAATAAATATTTTTTATTTTTAAAAAATATATTTTTATCTGTATAAAAGATTAAAACAAAATCATAGATGAACCAGAAAAACCTCTTCAAAAATTAAATGCATAATAAAAAAAAATCAATATTATTTAAAAGAGGTCTTCTGAACAAAATAAAAGAGATGAGGTTTTTTCTATTTTTCTAGTTTTTAATTTTTTAACCGGTCACGTCACTTTATCTATTTTCAATTGCATTCTTTAAAGTTATATTTTTATGGTAACCATGTCAGACCCAGGCGTCTTGGGTCTGACAGCCATGTCAGACCCAATATATTGGACAACCA
>Ga0307511_10005012_pt1 | contig 13512 bp, 14 predicted proteins | sample 13_EM_MG_FD_200266 | JGI IMG/M metagenome (GOLD analysis project Ga0307511, IMG submission 200266) | Populus trichocarpa ectomycorrhiza microbial communities from riparian zone in the Pacific Northwest, United States - 13_EM | ecosystem: Host-associated > Plants > Roots > Unclassified | place...
TAACTGTCAGATAAATATATTCAGAAGAATAACACAACGAATAAAAAAAAAACGCACAGAGAAAATGATCCCTCACGCGTGCGAGCTGTACACATCCTTCAAACTCATGGTGTCTATATACTTCTCTGCTCATCGTTTCCCGCCTCGCCTGGTTTTCATCCACGCCGACTTCCTTCGTGCGCGGATTAATTTTGATGACGCCATTTGCGAAACAGTTTTTGAACTTTTCCGCTAGGTGTGCGGGCACAGGTTTTTCTGGATTGAGTATAATTTTGGGGAGGAGGCGGTATGAAGCCGTCGCTACGTACAAATCCATCATTAGATAACTGGAACGAAACGAGGGGATATTTCTCCGATAGGGGCATATGCACAGAGAACGCAATATCAGAGCAAACGCACCTACAGGGGAAAACTTGGCGTGGTCTTTCCCCAGCCCCTTTATAGCATGTAGCTCCATATCGATCTCCTGGCCGGGCCGCAACTTCGCAAGCACGATATTCCCATTCGTCGGTGCTGGTGGGTTGTGCGCCATCACGGCTGCTTGTTCGCCCTGCGGAGACCACTCGAGTTGCGACGATAGTACTTCATGATTGATATAGAGTTCCGCTGGATCTTCTGTATCTTTGGGAGCGTTCCGCCGTCGCTCGCACGTCGTGCGAAGTTTGAAAACAAGGGTGTTTCTGTCGGTCGGCTGGCCTTCTGGGACTGGTCATATGAAATCAGCACGTAGAAAAGTGTGGATAGAGGATCCACGCGCACAGTCCATGAGCGCTGGGTCTATATTTAGAGGAATCAGACCAAGTCGGTGTGCGAGGACTTCATCGACAATAATGGACGTGTTGTCAAATACATAAACCCGTTCTATACATACAGTCGGGACCTACTCCATTCACTTAAGCTAAATAACACTTGATGTGTAAAAGCAAACGCACCTCTGCAATTAGTATCCGTCGAAACGCATTAGCGATGGACGCATCGACACCGACAAGATCAAAGTCAATCGAGCGATTGGAAAGCCGTTCCACCCGGACGGCAAGTCTCTGTCCTTGTCTCGCATCAAGACTTTGCACAAGCTGTATCGTCGTTGGGGAAAGTGCAGACCTTTTTAAACTTTGCAAGATCCCAGGCGTCGTCTTCTTCGGGGTAGTGGCCAGGATAATCTGTGCTAGAAACGTGCGAGACACGTTCTGGGTGCAAACCAACATGTCGCCTGGGATCGAATCCTTTTATCATTTTGCTGGAGTAGCCTAGAGTTTGGGCCTTGAAGGCCTGTATGTACAAGAAATTCAAGTCTTACATAAGTAAAGACTCTGATATACGGAACATGTTGACTGTTGCCCAATTACAGATTGGCCCGATGATCAGGCTGCCTCCTCGGACAGGACCAACATATCGCCAGTAGAGTTGAAGAAGGCTGCCTTTCTAGCATCAGGCTTAGGCGTCATTCCATGGCCTTCAACTTCGACCTCACCCTTAAGAACCGAATCATCCATGTCGGCGCTCACACGGCCCCCGTGCTCTGTATCCATCACCTTTCCGAACAGGGTCTAAGACAAGACACACTCCAATGTCACAACGAGGTACGATGAGGCATCATGTCGCCTTATTTTTTCTAGGGGTCCCATCTTAGTTCTTATACATGTGAAGTCTTGCAAGGATGTCTTCTATTTAATGGTTCTCGTCCTGTCTTTTGCAGGAGAGCACACAACACAGTGTTTCCCCTTCCTTCGATGGAACCCGAGGTAAACAGTACAGCGAAGCAATAGCACTCTACTTCACGAGGGATGAAGGTGAAAAATTCAGCTGTTTCTCCTTTTCTTTTCTTACGTGGGACATCGTCATGACTCGTGCTTTATTCAATGGGCTTGTCTGCTCGACTGCGTCTCCGTTTCCTAGTGGTAAAGGACACGCCAGTGTTTGTTTTGCCGACGTCACACGACTCACGAGCTTCAGCGAGTAAAACCAGTATCTGGGTTATGGCAAAAATCTTCCCTGTCTGCCAGGATTATGCCAAGCACCATGCAGACAAACTCTAAGACTCCCCTGCCTTCACCGCCCGAAACACTGTTTGCACAGAAGAAGGTCGACGCCGCTGTCTTCGCAAGAAGGCCGTAGCTTTCTACAGCGTGTCATTCGACAACCGGGGCGACTTCACCACGCTGTACGGAGGCGGCTGGCGACTTTGAAAGTGGTAGGGAAGGACTCCACAGATTACCCTGCAGCAAAAACACCATTCACAAGAAACTTGCACTACGATATATGTACAGCAGTTTGTGGGCCCATCGCAGATCATGTGTCCGGGTGGTATTGGGACACGAGGTTTTCTAGCTATGCTCCCCGTCGCTTTGCCAACTTACAACTCGAGGTTAAGTAAAACCCCACTGCATATTCATCCCTCTTACCCCTCCACCGTGTCGTCCTTCCGTACACTGACATGTGGCACGGCGAAGTGGATAGGAGGGACCTTATCCACCAATGTATAGTAGAAACTGGTGAAGCGCCTACTAATACGCCTGCCACCGCCCTCGTCATCTCCGCCGTCCTTAATGCTTGGGAGTGGTGGCTCCAATCTGTGGGTATAAATGTATTGTCAACATCCAAAACCCCTGTCTCGGGGAAAACGGACTCTCACTTGGCGCTAAAATACACATAGGTCAATCTCTGCGCTGGCGAAGCGCGAATGAGATACATCATGTAGCGGGTGATGACGAAGACGCCAGCGACGACGGCAGGCTATTAGTGACAGCGGTAGATATCAGCGACACCGGCCTAATACCAAGAACAGGGCCAGACACTCACTTCCTCCGGCTTATCATCATTGGTAGAGATGATGTGCTCAAACTTCACATTCGCGGTCCTGCACCCAGCCCTGCGAGCCACGAAATCGTCCTTGAGTTCTGCGAGGCCTTGAGGTGCATGGTCCTTCCGAACCTCGCAGTTGGGCGAGAAGAGCTGGTCGAGTATCGACTGGCTCGAGTCCCTTACATCGGACCCCGTGGTCTCGAGCGAGGACTGGAATGCGGTGGTCAGAACCGACTGGACAAAGGATGATGCGCTCAAGTTGGTGTCGGACAGGAGTTTGTGGACGTTTTCCGAGGATAGACTTTCTGGGGAAGACATTGCAGGGTACCGCTGGTGGTTCAGACGTAGATGATACAACAAGCGATTTGGAGTAGCGGTGGGGAGCTTTATACTGAACGGGTGTGCTGCGTATCGGCTCAATCTGATGCGCTCACAAGACATACAAAGATCTCAGTCATATGGACTGACGTCATCGCAACATCAATATAAAGGGTTCAATCGAATGTAAGTACACAAATGAGGGGAAAGAGTAGGGCATGGTACAACGAAAAAACAAAAGTCATTAGCTTGTGTGTCTGGTGCTTCCACTTAGCTTAAACCGGGTGTACTCCAAAAGAAAGAACGAAAAAAGAAAAAAATACAGCAAAAATATTGTATCCTACAAACCAGCGATGTCAGCAAAGCGGACGTCGCACCCAGCATCAACGCTCAAATCTCGCTCATCTCCTTTTCTTGTCGGCAACAAGACAACCATGCGAACCACATCATCGTACGTAACTGGAGCACATCCTCTTTCCACGCCATGGATTGATTTTGTTCGCGGAACTCCTTTGTAAGCTGCTCACAGCGGGCGATGTTCTCTGGGCTAACAAAGTCGATCGCAACCTTCATGCAGTCAGCGAGGTTGCAAACCTACGCGTATGCATAGTCCCGGGTCAGATGGTGGGGTAAGCAGAACCAGCATATACGCACCTGGTGGGCACATCCTGCAGGTATGAATACGGCCTCCCCAGGTTTCTGAAGGATCCTATGGCTCTTCACCCCATACTGATCAAAAAGCTCCTTCCTCAAGTCAGTATCGAGGTAAAACTGCTGCGAATGTATGGGGTCGTGTTGATAACTGCCTTTGAACTTGCGCATCAAGAAGTGTCGCAGCTTTTCAGAATCCGATGAGCGGAACAAGTCCCATGCCGCAAACCCTGGTTTCCCGTCTCGCGTCGGTGCAGCGTAGGTCATGATGTTCAAGGCATCTGCCATGTCCATGTGCAGTCGTGTTGAGCCTTTGCTCCCGGTAGACTCGTACGATGCCATCGCATTATACATTTTAGGTCCTTGTGTCAGGGGTCAACCCCCATCGATCCCAGGTGTTTATTGCTATACTCACCAAGATCTGGTGCCACCGTATTGCTTGGGAAATGCGAGGCAATGTTCAGTGTTCCGTCACGCCTGACGTAGCTAGGTACCGGGACAGCTCTACTGAAATCCTCATAGAGCTCGGGGAACGCAGACTTGAAGTCAGTCGACGGAGGCCAGTCCTAAGTGCCCCAGTCAGTACCATTCTACATAGGTGAAGGCGCGTTGGCTTGCCTTCAACTTCCAACACTGTGTTCTACCTTCATACTTTCCGAACCACGAAAAGAATTCACCGACCGTGACCCTCTTGTTAAGATCAGTCTGACACTCGAGAATCAGGCAACTCTGCGCGTTGTACTTCTGCATGAAGTATTCAGGGGTCCACTGGGTCTTGAATTTGGGAAGGAGACCAGTAACTACAATGGGTTCCCCTTTCACCCAGAGTGGGCGAAAAACGTCCTCAGTCAGCCCTGAATCTGCGATGGTCACTGTCGGGTGTGACGGTAGCTCTGAGACGCCATTTGACGTAGTTGCTTGTTGCGAGTCGGTAGTACTACTTTGCTGGTCTGTGCCGGAAGTAATCGACGTGGTGCCGGCTATCCCCTGGGCATCTCCAACAAGAGAGCCAGCTTGCTGTGAAATGTATGAGGGATGTATTTCATTACCGGACGAATTTGAGGGTTGTCCAGCACCGTTTCCATTAGTGGCTTCACCCGCGCTCGATTGTCCATTTTGGAGGGATGGATCGATAGCCCCAACTTCAGGTAACACATATGCATCTGGCTGTGCCAGCATCTGTTCCATTTCTTTGATGGCTTGGCTTAACTCCGCCTTGCAAAACCGCGACATGGGCGAGAAGTCCTTGGCAACGTGTTCGTTTCGGCGAGTGCATGAAAGGAAGAACGGATTCGTATGTGCATGCTTCTCCCGCTTGGCTTGAAGAGCAGCGATCTCCGCTTGCGAAGCTCCTGGCCGGTCTTCGGTCAAGTCTCTGACCTGCTCGAAGCATTCTGCGCATGCCTCACGACCGCATAATCGACACATCCAACTACATGAAAAGATCGATGTCATGCACGTATCTGCCCACGCAAGGTAAGCATACCCCAAGGGCATATCGGCGATAGCACTTACCACATGTGGCCCGAACTTCGCTTTCTCTTGTCCGCCGTATAATCTCTGGGGTGGCTAGGTGCTCCAACTCCTTTTGGAGGGTCGGTAACAATGCCTCAGCAACAGTTCTCTAATATGGATATAATAAGGTTAGCGCCATCAGGGGCGATACGTTGCAACGGGTCAACCTTTGTCCGCCATATATGCGCAGTAGTCAGTGGAACGTTCCAGTGACCCGGGAAATTCATATTTGGAGCATCTGGCTTGAGGTTTTCGACGAAACTGACACCCACGATGTTGCGTTGGCTGTCCTTGAGGAAGAAACGGATGCCCTGAAAACGACACGTATCGCCTGCCCAACGTCGCGTACAAGAGACACAGCGTGGGAACTGTTCCGATCTGTATCGATTAGACATGCATCGCGCAAATTGAAGTTCCGGTTGAAGGGAGGATGCATCCATCGGTGCACCGTTTGTTGCGGCAGCACGCATCGCAGCTGTCCTCAAATCAGATAAGATGTTGGATGTTGAACAAGGTCCGCGACCTACATTCACCTGCCTTTTCCTTTCCTTTATCACCAGGGTCTGCAGGATAGGAGACGGAGGGCATCAGCTGGGCTATAGGAGGTTCAGTATCAGCGCTGCTTTGGAGGGAAAGATGCACACCATTTTGGGCAGCAATCTGAGCAGCCTCGTTCCTTTTTTTGGCATTGTACCCGCGTTTTGAGGATGCTTCGAGTGACATGAGCCATTTGCAGTGATTTGAATGCAGGGATTGCATTGCTTACCGTTTCCATCGGTGGTTTTTGATTTCGTTCTTTGCTTCTTTGACTTTGAAGGGGGGTCCTCGACCTCGGTGGATGGGCGTTTCTGCACTTGGGCTGGTGGCGGCGGATGGGAGTACAGCACCGGGAACATTCCGTGGGGCATGAGCGCACCTACTTCGAAGACCGGTTGGCCGTGCATCGGTGCAGTGAATCGTGCCGCTAAACGAACAGAGGCCCTTTCAGCATTCTGTAGAGCTTAAGATGCCGATGATGACATGGGGATTAAAGCAGTGGATGTGCACGAAGAAAGAGATAGTTACATGTGTGGGGGTGAGGTGCCATGGGCTGTTGCTGTTGGTCTTGAGGATTCTGCGGGAAATGATCTGTTCCGTGGACGGAGAATCAGTTGGGATGCAAGACCAATGTAAGGGGAGCCGCACTATTTTGGGCAAAGTCACTCGGTATTGCTGTGGGCGACGACCTGCGTGTCAGAGGATGGAGTCAGAGACAAGGGGCAGATTGCATTACCAGTCCGTTCCTCGGAGTACATTGGTGCGAGCACGGGGGAAGCATAGTGGACATGGGACATGTCCGGCTGCGAGTGTGGCCACGGACTGGGAGCCATGGCATAAGGGGTATGCTCATCGATACGTGGGCGGGGCTGTCTTGACTGCATGTCGCCGTTCAGTTCGGGGTACATGTGTGGGTGCATGGGATATGGGCGGGGAGGGGCTGGAGGTGCGTCGGGTCTGCGTCTTGCACCAGATTGATCGTCGTTGGCGGGACCCCAGTTTGCCGCGCGCAGATGAAAGGAGGACGCAGAGTCGGGGTGCGGTGGGTAGTGTGGATGGTGGGGGTGCTGGGGATGCTGATACGTCGGTACGCCGGGTGCAGCGGCGAGGCTGGGGAGATGGGGGGCATGGGAGTAAGCAGAGGAATCGGAGGACGGGTTGAGGAGCTGGCTGATGGATGTGCGCTTGTGGGTGTCGTGCATGCCGTTCATCGTGGGCGAGCGTCGGCGCACGGACGAGGGATGCAGGGAGAGGAGAGCAGTCGTGAGTCGCGGAGTCAGGCAGACGGCGGAGTATGCCATCGCCGGTGAGACTCCGACGCGGGGTGGACCGTGCCGCCCGGCAAGAGCCCGGCCTGCTCGAACCGCGAACCTCTCAATCGCCTCGCCGGCTCTGCCACCCGCACGTGGATCTAAGGATCGATCCATCATTGACCCAATCAACCCACCTCGACACCGCCCCGCTCGCCGTAATGGCAGACCCGTGTCCTGTCGACATGGCCCCTCGTAGTCACAGTGTGTCATCGAACCTGCCCATATACCACGTAAAAATACCCACATCCCTTCTACAAACATGTATCGACCGAACCCATTACCCGTAATCATGTAATACCACTCGACCATAATCAGAGCGTCACAGAACCCCCAAATGAAACCCAAATAGCAGAGAACACGACAGACCATCAGGGCCCTAGCATGTATTTGCGAATAAACGCGGCGACCTTCAGACGTATGGGGAAAAGAAATGGTGCCATCATCCAAACCAGTCTTCCGAAGGTCGCCCACCACCGTCAAGGCTTCTCCTCCGGCACTTCTAGCTCTCGTGCACCATCACTGGCGCCTGCCGTCGTCGAAGAACCCTCCCTTGTCACCCTCGAGCGTCCATGCGCTTCTGGCAAATAATTTATCGACGTCCGTGCGAAATGAATCGATAAGACTCACCCGGCAATAAAGGCAGTGCACCACAAGAAGCTTCCTTTTGGGCACTCTCCAGCGATTTACCCACATCCTCTGCTACGTGTATCAGCCTGTGAATATCCTCCAAACGCGTGCATCTGCACCTGAACTAGCCTGCTTTTCCACTACCGGGTCGCGTCAGTGGAAAGCAGGTGTCCATCGCTGAATGTAAACGTCACCTGGAACAGGTCTCTCATCCCCGCGCCCCACCTTCCCCTCGGGGTCTTGTGGCGAAGTCGCATCATTACTACCAGGGTCTTCTTGCCTCGGAGTAGGCCCCTCCGCGGGCGTCGGCAGGGAAACGGTCGTCGACAACGACACTGCTGCTGCTGTCCCGACACTTTCAGCCAATCTTCCCTTGGACGAGGTCCTACTCAAAACACCCTCCACTGGCGTGGCCCGCCCATCCGAAATATGTAACCGCCGCGCGACAACGTGTGCAGACTGCTCCGTGGAAAACGACACAGTTGGGGCTGTCCCGACACTTTCAGCCAACCTTGCCTTGGACGGGGTCCGACTCAAAATACCCTCCACCGGCGTGGCCCGCCCATCAGGAACATGTAATCGCCGCGCAACAACCTGAGCTTGTGCAGACTGCTCCGTAGAAAGCGTCTTCTCCTCTTCTGAAGGCATGTCCGCCCATATCTGCAGTGCCTTGATTGCACCCCATTCGATAATCTTGTTGTTTAGCCATTGCAATGACACAGGCTTGGTCAAGAAGTCGTTGCATCCCGCCGCAAGCGCAGCAACTCGATCGCTCTCGAGTGAGGATGCCGTCAGTGCGACAATAATAACCGAGAAATGGTAAGAAGTCGGATAGAAATCATCAGACGGCGTACGCGCGCCGACATCAGACTGGGGAGTCACGGGTGCACACGCGGCCTTGAGACTTTCCAGGTTCCGTATTTGTTTCGTCGCCTCGATGCCGTCCATGACGGGCATCTGGATATCCATCTATCTTTGTCGTCAGACTCCCACATGCTCCAAGTATTGACATTTCACTCACAAGAATAAGCTGGAAATTGCCCCTCCGCCACTTCTCCACCGCCTCTTCACCATTTTTTGCAACGTCGTACTTGACCTTCTTCTTCTTCATGAACGTGGAAAGGATAGTACGGTTGATAGGGTTATCTAGGCGACCACGGTCAAAAATACCCTTAAATCAATCTTGTGTGACACCTACCATCCACGATGAGCACACTGATAGGGGGCACAATAGTGGTTTCCGTGGTACCCTTGCCCGACATGTTTGCCGAAGCCCCTTCCATAGCCATTTTCTGACTCTGTGCCGCACGCCTCGCCTTCCTCCGAGCGAACCAGCTCGTGGGGGATTCGACAGCGTTCGGCGATGCCGGTTGAGATGTCATCTTCCTCGTCTCTACTGGGCTTCCTCTCCGAGGTAGCGTAGCACCAGGCGATGTTGATGGCACTATATCATCCGCAAGAACAGAAGGCTTCCTGACCTTGCCCTGCGCACTCGTCGGCGTGTCCGTCGGGGTCTGTGCAGGAGATTGCGGTTGATCGTCCTGTGAAAGACCAGCAGAATGCAGGGCCGAGAACGGTAGACTGCTCTCATCGCCATGTATAGGGCGTAGCGCCATGGGACCGCGCAGCCGCTCCGGCTTTGGCATGAGGAACTGCAGTTTGTTGCCCTTTTCGCCGGGGGTGCTAGCAGACGATTGGGACCTACTCTTCGCTCGGGGATTGAACACAATGCCAGTGGGATACCCGTCTGGATTGGAAATCACGAGCCCAGAGGCAGGAGCAGTACCAAGTTTATCCGATCCATCTGGGAAGTATTCTGCAGTGTCCGCGATGGAAAGCGGCGAGGGTGGATGTAAAACATGAGGATCGCCATCCCGTGGCGACTTCGCGGATCGATCGGAAGCCGACCGGGTGGAACCCCAGGGCCTCGTCAATGGCGATTTCGGACTGGTCTGTTGTACATGACTAAAGAAGGGCGACCCGTGCACCGCGGGGCTAATGGGGGATGTGGCGATGGGCGCAAAAAAAGGGTCCACCAATGGTCTAGTGAGCGCAGTATGAAGAGCAGTGAGAAATCTGCGCGGACCAGCAGGCTTGGGGATAATCATGACCTCCAGTGGAGGCTGGAACGATGCTACATGCGCAGCCAAGTCACACTGTATGATGTCCCGGACCACCCTGTAATTCCCGAGACTAGTGAAATGGATGACGGCAGTGGTGGCTGCTGAGGATGGACTGGGACCGTACCCCATGGCTCTTGCTACCTGGTGGGAGGACTTGGGCCGGTGGTTAGCGACCAACGACGGCCGTTTGCGGGAATACGTAGACGGGTGCTGCTCAGCGCGAAATTTCTGTATCTGCTCGCGCAAAACCGAGACATCATCGTCAATAAAGACAAACGACGTCGACGGGCTACGGGCACCACTATTCGACGCATTGGAGTTATCTTGAGTATTGTGAGGCTCCGACGTCCATTGCCTGCTTCTTGGTTTCGGATGATGACTACTCTCAGGTATAGAAGAGGCGGCAGTCTCACCAGCGCTAACGGTCTCCCCTTCTTGCTCGGAAGAGATGTGGATGACATCCAATCCCCAAGCGGTCAGGTAACTCGTCAAGTGGTGTGCGAATGAGCTGGTGGCGCTGGCGTACAGGGTCGCTTTCTTCCCCCGCAACGTCTCAGAAAAGTGGGTCAGTTCTTCCAGGGTCGGCTCTTTAGCAATACGCGTGCCCGATAAAAGTGGCGATGCACTGTCAAATACAGGGGTTGCCCTTGCATGGACGGCACTCAAGGACCCACACTCCAACCGGAAGGTAAGTTCGCAGATACGACCAGGAAGGTTATTTCGCCTAGGCAGGTCACTAGCGAAGGTGGCCCCTGTGCGTAAAAATAGCCGCTGAAGTAACGCAGTCACAAAGTCTGGCTTGGGCCGAAGAGGGGGAGGATCGAGATGCGTGGGCGTAACTGAGTCATCGCCTGCATCAGACTCTCCGAAATGGTGTGTTATTTCAAAGGCACAGACAACGTATGCATCGTCTGAAGGGGCAGACGAGCCATTGTCCTGTTTTGCGTCCATTCTCTCGGCGGATGGGGACTCAGAAGAGTCATCTGAAAGCGACCTAATAGATAAGCCGACATCGACTGAATCACCCTGGCGCGCAGCGTTGATGACTTGTCGGATGACCTTGAGGCGTGTCAGACATAGGTGTGGTTTTGTAAGACATACTCACGTGTGTCAGGGTGGTAGACAACGCGAATTCCTCTCCCCGAACTGCAACGTGCCTCAGGCCCACGTCGCCATGAAAGAGGACTAGGTCTACGCCGGCTTGTGCTGCGCATCCGCTGAGGGCATCGCCCACACCCTGCAGCATCTCTCCGATGTCAAAGTCTGAGACAGTCTTTGGAGCAGAGGGCAGCAACAGCCCATTTGCTGGGGGCAGAGGAGGGCCGTGGTTTACGAAGAGCTCGGACATGTTCCCAGAAACGAAGTTGAGGTTCTTCATGGTCGTAAGCATGGCAGACATGCAAGTTGTGGGTACCAGCAACGAGCACGCTGCATACTGCTCTTTCGCTGGGTCCAGTATTTGTGCAGGAGATATCTGAAGTAGTGTCTGCACGACCATCTGAACAGAATCTGCGAGTTCCAGCGCAACCTCACGGGAAACGTCTGCGAGTGGATCCGATTGTGATGATACGCCCGAGTATGGGGAGAATGGAAACGGTTGTCTGCGCGGATTCCGAAGGTGCTCGAGTTGGGACGGCAACGGCGTCGAGAATCTGCACGATAGTTCATGGGGATCCGAAGGGTTTCCGTCACCCGAAGGAAGAGAGGGTTGTTGGGTTTTGAAATGAGGGTCCGCAGTAGCATCGTAGTCTCCACCGTCGTCGCGAGAGTATCGCTCGTTGGAGAGGGAATGCTCTCTTTCTGAATGATCCGACGAGTCCCCGTCAGATGAGCTGAGCGTGCCAGATCGTTCCATGGGGTATCCCAGGGGCGTCTGAAAGGGCAGCGGTGGTTCGACTGGCCATGTCAGCTCGAACTTGTTCATGCTAAGTGCGCCATCTTCTTGAAGCGACGCGGGGCGGCGAGGGTGTGCGAGAGGCATTCCCCCGGTCATGGGCACACGAGAGGGCGAGTGTGGGCGGGGCGAGTGGGCAGCCGAGCTAAAGAAGGATCAGAGAAGCCTCACCAGGAGATACGTGGCGTGAAAACGGGGGGGTTGGTATGCACAGAAAGGAGGGAGGATTCGATGACCCTCGGTAGTGTTTCTGCACCCCAGTGCCTTTTCGAGTTACCGCACAAGCGTCTGCCGTACACCTCGTTGCGTGCGTCCAGAATTCACAGCGCACCACTATTAAAACCAACAAAGTGCATTTCAAAAATGGGTCGCGATATATGAAATAACAAAAGGCTCGTAAGGTAGATTAATAGGTCAGCTCAACGTCGCCCTCAGCAACAAGGTCCATGTCGTGGTAGCTGACTTTCTTCCCCGCAGCTGCTCGCGGATCTTCCTTGGCATCAGGAGGCGGTGGGGGTGGTGGCCCACCACTCGCGCCTTGGCGGCGGCCACCCTTTCGGTTGCTTTCCAACGGTCCATCCATCGTCACAACTGGTTTTGGGGGTAATCCTGCGCCCATGGGAAGCGTGATTTCCGTAGTCTGGTGCTCATATCCCACTGCATAACCACTGATGCGATCACTTAGTCGACGCGCTGTCATAGTTTCCTCCCTGCGAGGGGCGGGAGGGAAGGCCCCATGTCCATACTGATAACCATAGTGGTCCCAATAGCCGCTGTTTACGTATGCGGATGGAGGAACAATTGTCGCGGGGTGTGCACCGTAATATGCATTTGTACGACCGTAATCTGGAGGGTAAACAGTTGGACCCTGAATGCCATAAGCTTGCGGTGGTGCTTGATTGTTGCCTGTGACTGGTGGGGGGTGTGCAAACGGCTGGATCCTGTGGGGGTCAAGTGCAAAATTGTTGAAGTACGGCACCTGGCAGAGTGTTACTCGGCATTAAAAAATACATTTGGCATCTTTACCTCATCTAACTGCTTGACGAGGTCGCCGTGCTTGTTCGCAATGTGTTTCTCCACAAATGAAGTCGCCTTGAAGAGCTTCTGGCAAGTCTTGCACCGGAACCGCCCCTCGTCCTCCTGTTTGATGAAGGGCTCCACAGCTTTGGAGAGTTCGCTGGTAGACAGTGGTCAGATGACGAGACTATTAGAGAGCGGACAACATACTCGTCATAACTCTTGCCGCCGTAATCACGCGGATCAACAGCAGCCCTATTGATCAGCAGAGCAATCTTTGAGTCGAACCATTCCAACCAGCGTTCATCTATCTTAGTCGTGAAGCATGCAACTTTGAAGGCTCGGGACTACACATACCATTCCTCTTCCAATCTCTATTCTCTGACGGTTTAGTAATTGCAACATCAATCTCTTTCTCGTCCTCTTTCTTTTCTTTCTCAGTCTTCTCCACCTCAGCTGCTTTGACCTCCTCAAGCAATGACTTCGACAGGGGTTTCCTCACGTGCTTCAGGCACTTACGCTGCAATTCCTCAGAATGATCGGTAACAACAGCGCAATAATAGCACGTGTGGTATGCTGCGCGGAGATAGGCAAGATACAAATCCAAAGAAATTACCGGCTACACACGATGTAAGTGTGCAAGAATTCGAGGACGTGGGCGATGATCTTACCCTGTTCGCTTCTATGGACTTCTCTTCGACACCCTGTTCGCGCA
>Ga0307511_10005014_pt1 | contig 13507 bp, 16 predicted proteins | sample 13_EM_MG_FD_200266 | JGI IMG/M metagenome (GOLD analysis project Ga0307511, IMG submission 200266) | Populus trichocarpa ectomycorrhiza microbial communities from riparian zone in the Pacific Northwest, United States - 13_EM | ecosystem: Host-associated > Plants > Roots > Unclassified | place...
GGCCGTTGCAAGCCCAAGACCACTCCCCCTGTCGCGGATCCCACGACCACCCCTCCTAAGGAGCCTACGACCACTCCGAAAGACGACCCTAAGCCGACCACTCCGGCTCCTGAGCCAACTACAACCCCCAAGCCGGCTCCTACTCCTACTCCCACTCCCACTCCTGATCCTCCTGCTCCCAGTCCTTCCCCTACTCCTGATCCTGGCAATGGAGGAGGTGGAGGCGGAGGACAGACCTACAGTGGTCAAGGTACGTGATTACGCTCTTACTCACGGACACGCCTAACGTGGGATCATTCAGCAACCTTCTACGCCACCGGTCTTGGTGCTTGTGGTATCACCAACAACGACGGTGACGATATCGCCGCCGTCTCTCACGCTTTCTTCGATTCATTCCCGTGAGTCTGCAGGCGATCGGATTTCCCACGAGTTCTTTGTGACACTTTGTCCCACAGTGGTTACACGAGCGGCAACCCGAACCAGAACCCCATGTGCGGCAAGACTGCCAAGGTTACCCGTACGTAGAATTCATCTTTCCTCTTTGGGTCCCGCTGATCCTTGTCGTCAATTCCAGTCAGGGGCAAGGTCGTCTTCGTTAAGCTGACCGACAGGTGCGAGGGATGCGCCTATGGCGATCTCGACTTCTCGCCCCACGCCTACAACCAGATCGCCGACGCGGCCGAGGGCCGCGTTAGCGGCATGACATGGCAAATCATCAACTAAGTGGAGGCTCCTCCCTTGCCCGTTCGTTCCCCCGCATTTAGAGATCGATCTGCATCCACATCTACAATCATTTACGGGAAACTGCACAACTATCACAATACACAATGCTCAATATACCCCCCTCCTAGGCGTCCCTGGTGTGACGTTCGATTGCTCTCCTGCCGGAGCTGGCGTCTGCGTCCTTTGTCCTACCAGGACAATGGACACCATCTCTCCCCTTTCCCCCTTTTACGCACAGGATACGCTGGTCCAACCCTTCTGCTTTTCCAATATTGACGGTCAGCACATGTGTGAAGGTCGCCTGTGGCCGGTCCCCTCTGAGTGTACGTAGCACCTAAGTCTATCTATTAACCGTCCTGGTCGTTTGGAATGCCCTATACACCTTTTTTCCCCTCGTGAATATACTTCGTAATCACACATGAGTTCCTCCCTCCACATCAACTGCCAGTCATATGCGAAGCTTGAGAGCCGCCCAAGCCGCAGCTTTGTACTCCTTTTGGTGACGTGGCGCCCATCAACCTAACATTTCCCAACAGCAATTGAGCGCGACGGGAGACGAATGGGGTGGACAATGAACAGTCCTCTTCAGTTCCATTGAATCTGGGTTTGAACATGTGGGACGTGCGATGGATACCGCGCAGTACTATGTGTATTAGTCATCACTCGATTCCAGCCTGCCCCGGCTGATCTTAAACTCCCATCAGTTCCCCCTGCCTTTCGAAACACAGCCGCTGGGGGCGCGGAGCCCTGGAATCGCGGAATCTACAGTAAGCGCTCTTCCCATACGAAAACCTCTCAGAAACGAGGCGGGGATCAGGGTCGAGGGCAGTGAGATTCAGGGTCTGGATTTTGGATAATTAGTTCCATACCCCACCCCATTCATCGGGGAACTGAGACCGGGTACTGGGCAAAAAGGAAGATCGATTGGGCTCTCCAGGAGATTTTGCCTCTAAGCGTGGATATATTCCCCTTCACGACCCGGTACCCGGCCCGCTAACCTCGCCTCTGTATCTGGTTCCAATACCCCTTTTCATCCTGCCCGGTTAAACAGCTCTCCAACGTACCCAAAAACTCACCCACACATGCCTTCACGTCCTGATCATGCAACATCATGGCCACGACGTCGAGTATCAACTTCCTATGCGCAGTTGGAAGCTTGAAAAAGGGGCCGGGTAATGTCCCCCGCGTCGGATGCGTGACGCTGAAGTAGGGTGTAAAGCGTGTGCAGATGAGTTTCGCGGTTTCGGGTCGGCATGCTCGGCGTTGGAAGAGTCTCAAAAGGAACCTTGCAACTACCTGTTTAATGGATTGAATGAGCACCCTTTGTTCTTCGCGAAGTGAGGAGCAGTCTGGCTGCGAGTGTACCTCGGTTGTCTCAAGATTACTAGCTCCCAGCTCCCATAAGGTCTTCGGGAGGTGCTTCGTCCATTCTTCGAACCTGTCTTCAACCTCTTTACTGAGATTAGACCTAAATGAGCCGGTATACTCTCGTTCAGTTCGCAGCTGTGGGCCGGGGGATTAGCACGCCAAACGACGGAGGGAGGATCGGATGGCAAACTGTCTTACTAGCATCAACTTCCCAACGAACTCCACCGTCGCCCGTTTACTCGCGCCCGTGGACCCGATCCTCATCGCGTTGTCCACGACAGCCCTGACCGTTTCCTCTCCCACGCCCCCGCCAGAACTTCCACCAATGTTGTTCACCAATGACCACAGAGTTGGCAGTAGGGCGACATACGCAGCGACCGCCAATGGCCGCGACAACCCGTCTGAATCATTTGTTTCACCCGCCAACAAGTGAGAGACGTACTCGCTCACTCGGTCTAACGGGAGCGAAGGTATGGAACTTGATTTCTGGGGCGTCTTCCCTTTCGATTTGTGGTTTATGGGACGATGGCCGGACGGCAAAGGTTCGGCGTGGTGTAGGGTTAGGAGGGAGGTGAGTTCGCAGAAAGCGAGGTTAAGCCCTTGAGCTATTTGTTCGTTCTACGATGCTGGGGGTCAGCCAATGTACTGACATTTCTGAGCGAAGCGCACTTTTATATCCCGCTTGCCCCCGTTGGCGGCAAACGGGAAGTAGACCGCCATGTGACCAAGCAAGACACTTAGCTCGTTCGAGTCTCTCTTGGAATCCTCCTGTCGCACAGATTAACGCTGTAGACACTAACGAGCACGATCGCAACGCACAAAGGTCTGCTCCTGGAGGATTACACCATAAAGGCTTCGAGATATATCAACGATACTTGCAATCAGCTCAAGTTCGATCGGGTTTGTCGAACCGAGACCGAATGCTGCCGGGGCGCAATCGAGGAAGGTGGCGACAATCACAGGATGCAGAGTATGTGCCAAACGCTGTGAAGGAATGAGTACGGCCGAGACAAACCGCGCGAAGGAAATCATACAGAGACGTGCTTCAGCCGAGTCGATGAACTCCCTGACTCTGTGGAAACAGCAGAATGTAAACCAGATAAATCTTGCAACGAGAACCCATCGTCTACCCCCACGTCGGCCAAGGGGAAAGTCCCAACAAATTGGTCCTCAGAAGACACCTCTGGTTTCCAAGCCGCCTTGGAAGGCCCACTCGTGAGGGAAGGATCGAAGAGTGCATCGAATGAACTATGCGCGCGGGCGGAGGCAAACGCAGAGGACATGTACCAGCTGGAACTTGGGCCCGACGAACCATCCCCGGCAGCGGAAAGCGCTTTCTGGAGGAAAGTTGCGAGGGATTTGAGCACCACCAGTTTCGACTACAAAGTGGGTAAGAACCCCCGAAAAAGTCAATCTGGATGGAATGGCTCACAAGTGATGAAAGTACAACACTGGAGGTTGACGTGGCTTGTGGCGTTTCACCGTCTGGTAGTGTAGTTTGTCAGCCGCCCCATCTGGCAGCTACTGACCACTGACCTCCTTCCCCGAACTTGGTCCCGGCACTTAACAATCCAAGGTACCCATCTAATACTCGAGCCCCATGCGTGGAGGTGGCGTCGGACCAACCTGTTACAACAATCCGGGGAATCCTCTCCAGGAACACGTCCAGGAAACGAACCGCGTCTAGCCGGATCTCCGGGAAAATATGTGTTTGGGCAGAGGTCGTGAAGAGCAGGATCATGCCCGTGTGAGGGAGGAGATCATCCTAAATACGGCTTTTAGGGACACATGGGGCGGGGAGTGGCACGCAATGCCTCACGGTGGGTACGAGGGGTATAAGCCATCGGTAAAACGAGAGTAGTGCTTGTCGAACGCTTTGGTCCTAGTTTCAGCGTCATTGCGCGTAGATTACAGGAGAACCACGGCTAACAGACGAACCTCGTCGCTCGTCAATCGGACGGTCGCCATAACAAGGGGGGCCAACAGTTGAAATACGAGTGTTGGGTAGGTACTCAAAAGCTCCCTGAGACCAAAAATCGCATCTAACGCTCAGAGAATTAGCACAGAGGGACCCTCGAGACGACATAGTGAAGGTAGGACCTCTCCGGGTGTTCGGATTGTGGTGTTTCAAGTGGGATATCAAATCCTCGAAAGTCTGCTTCCGTTTCGTCGTATGTAGCTCATCGCTTTTATCGTTGGTTATGCTTTGAGAAGGAAGCGCGATGGCTGAGTGTGAACGTCAGCGAGATCGTGCCCGTGGAATCGCCGGTATATCGAGGGACGCACATCGTGCTTTGAACGTCGTGTCGACGGCATTCGTTGGTTGCTTCTTCCCCTTTCCGAGCTTGAACTTTGCTTTCTGTTCGGTCGAGTATCAGAAGGTAAGTGGAATCTCAGACAAAGCGACGAAGGAACTAATTACAGAAAAGTCGGCAACTTTCTCTTTCTTCTTTTTCGAGCTTTTTGGCATGGTCGGGGTTGCGGATCAAGTGTACCTCGATCGTGTCCGGTGTACTAGCGCTCCGCCCGGTCCGTTGTCACGACCAACAACAAACGACGGGTGGATACCCAATGGGTGATAGGCCTCACAGGGAATTGGGCTTGGAGTGTAAAAGTAGCCTCATAACGGGGAAAAAAGGATAATCTCCGTCCAGGAAAGGGATGTTCAGAGAGCCAGCCGTGTTCGGCCAAAGAATACACAACATCCTCTATCACGATTCTTACCTCAGGTTGTATATCATCGATAGCTCTCAGTTTGTCGAACGCGGTCGCCCCCACGCCTTGGATTTCCTCCGGAACGATGTGAAGCACACGGCAGAGTACTTTGGGCGGAGGGGAGTGGCGATTTTGGGTCTTCGAAGGCGTTGACTCGTGGGACGTGGGTTCACTCTCGCCGAACTGAAGGAGGCAGGCATTGGCAGGAAGGAGGCTCGCGGTATTGATATCGTTGTTGGTCACAGGAGGAGGAACCTGAGCGAGGAGGGCAAAGCTCTCAACGTCGAGAGGCTGATGGCTTACAAGGCCAAGTTGATTCTCTTCCCGCGTAAAGCCAGCAAGCCCAAGAAGGGTGACACCACTGTAAGTTTTTCGTCCTTTCCTTCGTTTGTTATCGCTTAGGTCTGTGCAGGGCGATGATCTCAATGCTGCCACAACCCGCATCAACTTGGCTCTTCCACCTTCGTCTACCGCCAAGGCACCACGCAAAATCACTGAGGAGGAGCGCGGCCACGAAGCTGCTAAAACCCTTCGTGACGCCAAGTTCCGTGCTAGGCACGAAGGTCAACGCGGGTTGCGGGCCGCCAAGAGGCTAACAAGAAGTAAACCACCGTGCACTCTGTTTATTGTGTATTTCCCACTGCTCTCCCTAGTCCCACGTACATCGAAATCCTTCGCCACAGTAGTGTTATCACCACCCGTATGGGAGACGTTTGCATGCCCTCACCGTCAACGCTTATTCATTCACACTGGACCCCCTGCACCGAAAGCGGCGATGAACAATCAGTCGGCAAATCTGACATTGATTACTAGTATTCCGAATTGTGTGACTTCGAATTGGCACGCCCAGATCACCCAGTTATCAACGTTCAACGCCCTTGTGTTCTCTCTTTCCGCGGGCTGCGTCCGGACTCACCACGCCATTCCTACGAAAGAAATGTAACATCTTAGATCTCATCCGTATGCTACTCCCCCCCGTTCGTGCGGTGGCTCCTGGCACTACGGGTAACGAATTACATACCCGTTGAATGAACTTCGTTTTTGCATTAGAGGCGAATAGTTTCCTCCAGGACGAAGGGAACCGGACGTTAAAGGTGGACGACTCAGCCCCAATTGCTGTACCACCAAAACCAAACGGTGGACCGTCACAGGCGACCTACCGGATACGTAAATGTGGGATAAACAAAAAGGGAAGTCACGGGAGACAGGTGGTCATTTATACAGAGTGCAGATAGCGACGAGCGGAGCGATCGCGCGGAGGGGAGAGGTTCTTGAGGAGGAAGGAAGGGGGTACAGGAATGGTAACGATATTGGAGAACGTAACGGGGTACGAGATGGGGGACAGGGTCACGGTGCCATGCAAGAAGAATACGTCTGAATAAATCGAGGCAACCACCGACGGTATCGTTTGGCTCCCCGATCTTAGCCTAGAAGGGAAGGTTAATATACGTAGGAAGTAGCACTGTATCCAGGAGTTCACCATCAAAGTTCGATTCACCAGAGGTAGTCGGCTCTTCTATCGCCTCTTCGATAAGACGGAGGTTAGCTTTGCACATCTCCAGACTCCCCGCGGCCCCGACCTTCTCACAAGCATTGACGGCACACAAAGCCTCCGACATTGCTTCTCTGAACCTGCCTTGCTTGTACCAAAACACAGCCTGGAGATTCATTGCGCGACCCATGTGATACATGTTATTGACTGCATGCAATTTGGCACGTTCAACATGAGTGTACGAGTCATTGAACCTGCTCTGGTCGTGAAACAGCCGTGCCAGGCCAAAATGATCCCAAAATTGTTCAGAGTGCCAGTCGAAAGAGGACGCTATCCCAAGGCCCGCCTCGAAGTGGTCGATGGCCTTCTCCGTTTCGCCCTTGGAGGAGTGTATTTCACCAAGGATGCGGTGACAGCCACAGACCAGAAACTGGTCAACTCCTTCTGGGAGGAGGTTAATCGATTGCGATGCGGCTTCTTCTGCGGCGTCGAGCTGCTGGTATTCATACAACGACCAAGCAAGGTTATGCAAAGAATGTGCTTGTTCGAATGTATCATTGAGGTGTTCGTAGATTTCTAACGCTTCTCTCGCCTGCTGTATCCCTTCCTTGCAGAGGCCCAGTAGCCGGTTTGCGTCTGATAAGGCGCTCAATGTTCGAGCAACCTCAAAGCCATCCCCCCACTCTCTCCAGAGCTTTGAAGTGTGAATGAGCAGTTTCTTGCGATTCGTGTGATTTCCAACTGAGGCAAACAATTGGGAGAGCTCGAACAAGCATCGGGGCTTGGAGGGGTGGGTGTCCGGAAGTGCTTCGATCTTTGGCCCCAGCAGGACAAGCCGTGGTCTATGCCAAACAAGGTGCTCCATGAAATAACCACAGACATCCCAGACACTATTCGAGTCTGTGTCAATGGTTGTGAAGACATCGAGAAGGTGCTCGATGTTCACATCCTCCACTGTGACCCATCGTGCTTCTTCATAGCCGGGCTTGCCAGGATAAACTCCGACCGACAGCCGAGCGAAGAAATGATCCTTGGCTGCGCAGAGGAGTGGAGACGACCTCGGGACTTTGGGACAAAGATGGTCCCGGAGGGGCGCCAACATTGTGATGAATCCGTTGCTTCGGTGTGTCAGGGAAAGGACACGGAACTTGTTGAAGATGTTCATTCCATCGGAGATGGTGGGAAACAGCCATTCGAGGTTGTTCTTATCGACACCTTGAGGGAAGAAGGCGATGACTCCGAGGAGCTCCCGGGCGTCAGGACCGAGTTCCTGGAACATGGGGGAGGCAATTGAAAGCTCGATTGTGGCGGCAAGGCTCTTGTTGTGATGCGTGTGAAGCACATCAGTCCGCTGACTCTCCCACTCCTGGGTCAACTGGTCCATGTCCCACCTATTTTGGAGTGCGACGGTCGCAAGTAGGACGATTGATAGAGCATGGAAGTCGAGTTGTTTCAGGATGTTGTTGACAAGATCGGGCCGTTCGTCATTCTTGTATATGCGATGGAATGCATCGCGCGCAGCATCCGCTGATAACGTCGGGATGTCGAGGGTCTCGCATGCGGGAGGAATAGTAGCGATACGAGATGTGACGCCAAGGCAAACGTTGTCGAATTGACTGAGCTCCTCCACCGCAGCGTAGATCCGTTGGGCGTCTGTTCCCCGCGGGTCTAGAATGGATTCCGCGTTGTCTAGGATTATGAGTATCTCCTTTGAGGATAGGAATGGTCGTAGGGGGGTCAGATCTTCGGGGTTTTCGATGCCTGCACCGATAACTTTGGAGAGTCGGTGGAGGAAGTGAGTGAGCGAGGTGGGGAACTGGTCACAGCGGATGAACCGGCGGTTGTCGCCAAAACGCTCCTTAACGCGATTGCTGTGGAGGACAGTGAGGGCGATGGCTGTCTTGCCGATTCCGCCGGTACCGATGAGAGCGAATGGAGTGATGTTTTCTGCCAGACCGACGATCTTCTCGATCAAGCCGTCTCGTCCAAAGAAGTCCCTCGGTGGTGGCGGTGGTGATTCTCCGGGTATACTAGATGCAAATATAAGATGTTGGATTCATTGGTGGTCGGGGTTGCTGACCTTGCTGGTGTCTAGGCGGCAACTGTTTATTCATTCTGTGATGGAACAGAGTACAAATATCACTCACCGACCGATGTTGATTGTCAGCCCGCTCCTGGCCCCCTACCACAATGCCACGGATCTCGGAAACCATGGCGTGGGTGGTAAATGCAAGCTCGGTCTGTGAGTGAATGGTTAGCGGTATTCGTGCAGCGACAACAAGACACACGTTAAAGACATGGAGGAACGTGTTGAGATTCGACCTCCAGGTGACGATGGACTCTTTGTCACTCTTCGCGTTTGCGAGTCGAGAAATCCGATTTCGTTCACGTTTCTCGATGATTTTCTTTTGGATCTCTTCCACGGTTCTGTAGTGGAGGACGCGGTAAGCAGGCGCATTCAATACATCGTGTACCGCAATCACTAGTTGAACTCACGTCTTCAACTTCTCAATCGCTTCGTACACAGGCCGGCTGAGCTCGTTCGTTTGCCCTCCGTTCGTCCTCCGATGAAGGGTATTGCATACGTCTGTGCAAACTAGGCTGAGCTCAACGTAGTCCTGTTTGTTGGCCATCGAGTCCTGGCCACATGTGAACATGGAACCCCCGGCGGTCGTAGGAGACGAGGAAACACACCCTGACCATCGTGATTAGGATGCTGACGGATCCAAAAACGGCCTTGGCTGGTGTGATACTCGAGACCTCCTTCGCAAGGTTCATGGCTTCGATGGCTATGTTTAATGAAGAGATGGTCCCATCCTGCCCCTTTGGTTGTTGGGGTTTGGCTGCCATCATCGAAATGCAACGTGGCGGCGAGGGTATGGTTTTGTGGCTGTGAGGAAGGGTCCGGGACCCCATATATAGAGATAGGCGACCGCCTTACTATGACAGACCATGACAGACCACCACGTGCAAACAGTGCCATTCAGTGAGAGATTTTACGACTCGATGTATGCGATCGGTTGACCATCCGGTTTGCAAAATCTGAGGCCACCCTAGCGATGGTTTGGGCGGGTTCCCGTCGCTTGTTGATGATGTGGAGATGTTCCCTGGGACAGCGACGGAATTCCCGGTGAGTGGGCCTCCATCGGCAAAGCATTCGAGTTGCTGTGGATTTCTGCGGTTGTTGCGTCTCGCGGTACTCCCGTCCCACACGGTATGATGATGATCGCAACAGCGCAAAGCCCAATTGCAGCACTACAAGACTCGGTTGGGATGGTTCTGCAATCGCAATGTGGTGTTCGGATATATGCGACTGGCCGATATTCAATTTGAAAACGGTCTCATTGTCCGGAAAGTGTGGCAACGACGCACGCAATGGGGCAGCAAGCACGAAATTGGGAGAATCATCCAAAGCAGTTCAGATAGTATGCCGTTCGTGCATCCCCAATCCTGGGGTCCGTCATTTCGTTGAAGCTACAGTTGTTTGCGGCGGGGGGATCGGGTGATGTTGGAGAATGTGGCGAGGGGATCGGGACAAAGATGGGGTGGACATGAGCGGCGGGGTCGCCAGCGAACCGAAGCGGACGCGCGGCACAGAGTCAAACAAAACGCCACCGAGACCTTGCTGGCTCTGACATCGACTGCCAGGACGGCACGGTTGCACCACGCGGAGACACTCATTGAAGGTTTCGAGTTCGCCACCAGAGAAGCCTTTGAAGCCAGCGGGGATACTGGTCTCTCTGATTCCGATGTCCTCAAGAACTGGCTGGAGGTTTCTTCCACTGGCGTCCGGTGCTTCGCCACCCACGACCGGAAACTAATGGGACGAACTTGCCAATCCGATGGGAATGGCCGAGTTATTTCACGTCATTTCACGCGTGGAATTTAAAAATCATCATACTCAAGTTTTGGACACCCTATGAGAGAGCCGCTTCATCCGCTCCAAATTCTTATGGTCGTGCACCTTTTCCGTGATCTGCTATCTAACCACACCCAATTCCGTGTCAGGGTTAAGAGAGGCAGAGTACCTATCTTTACCATCCTGACCAACACCATCAAAATCTACGAGCATCACACGACCCTCGCCCTCCGGCAGGTACAAAATATTTCCCTCTTGTAGGTCGCCAAAAACGAGACCCTCTTTGTGAAGCAAGTCGAGAGCCTGACTGACCCCCTTTTGGATAACTTCAAGCGCGGATGGTGATCGCAGTGGGGCGGCGAAAAGAGACTGGCCCTTCGACTGTGGTACGTATTCCATGACTACCATGTACATGTCGCCGACGACACGTGTACAGAAATGGAGAGTTGGGGCAAGGTTGCTGCCGGCGAGCAGGCGGTGCGCTTTCTCGTGATATTTGGTGACGAACTTGACGAGAACGACCTCGGTCGAATTCCCGGTATCCATCCGCGCAAGGTACATCGCATGGCGTTCGTTGTCTTCGTCAATGATATAGAGTTCCGTTCCGTCGGCACAATCCACTTTGCAGAAGTACTCGAGACTTGGGAGCGGTACGGCGGATCCGGGTGGATCGGGCGTGGGGCTTGGCCACGGAGCTTTGGCTATTGTTGTGGGAGCTGAGAGCATGTCCCTGTACAGCTCGCGGAGTAGTCCCATAGATTTGTTTACCGCCATAGACACACGTACGACGTGGAGGACATTGTCTGAGCCGTGAGGCCCAAGGTGGAACACAACCGAGAGCAGCTCGTCTGCATATATGGCGTCGGTTAAAACAGCAGTGGATATGATAAGGCGGTTCCCTGCGATGGCCAGAAGAATCATTGGAAAACATGACCGGTCGAGGCGTGGGTTGTGCTACGATATGAGTCAGTGGGGGGAAGTTGTTGGGTGGGGTCCAAAGAATACCTTGTCTTGGGCAACGAGCTTGCCATACGAGACCAAAGTCCGTAGAAAAGGATCTCCTGCAAGCCCCGGCTCGTTCTTCAACCCAACGATAAGATAGGCGAAGGGTCCCTCGAACCAAATAGCTCATGGCTGGGCTGTTTTATCCGGAGTCGCCCTCTGCCATTTGCCCTGGCCCAGGAGGAGATTTTCCAAGGTCTCTTCCAATAGGTGGAGCTGGTAATAAGGTCGAAAGCGCGGTTCAATGTTTCGTGGTCTGGTGTGTACGATTCGAGGTGCCCAAGTTTATACTTCAAAACCGCAAGTGGTCCGCTGAAAAGCGGCGTGGGCGGCCCAAAGCGGTGGGAGGGTCTTCTATATCGCGGTCCGTGGCGGTCAATTATGGCATCCTTGACAGCGGAGGCACTCTTGACACTGTCGGATGGTGAAGGACCCCGCCTGATGGCCATAAAATAATCTCGTCGCGCTGCACGGCGTGAGTACACATCCGGGAAAGCGTAGTGAACATGACCCTTACCCTTGATGTACTCCAACTCACCCGGAATGTCCCATTCCACGCTTTCCTCGACTGGAACGGTCGGTTGAGAGAACAAGACAGGGTTGCGTGCCAAAACGTACTAGCTGGTGTGGTAACCACAATATCGACTAGTTTCTGCGAGGCATCGTGCGGTCCGTCAGGAAAGAACTCCGCAATGGTGTGAGCCCCGCCGAGCTCGGCGTCTTCATCTTTACCACGGATCCAGTCATAGGCCTGCTGCGTGGACTTGGTTTCTACATCTGCTATCTTGAGGTCACCTGCCTGTGATAGTGATTGAATGTGAGTACCAGGTCATTGACAGACAACGACTTACCTTCCAGAGGGTGGCTCGTTTCAAGTCTTCGGTGTGATCTGGGTATTCCTCATAGAGCTGGGAGAGTAGGTCAGCCGTATCAGCCTGTAAATCTACCTCGCACCTGCAGGCACGCTTTAGTGGGCGAAGTGAGGGGTGGGGGTAGGCGCTGGTAGGCGACGATGTAAATCTTGGTGGCCATGGTTCGAAGAACCACGTGGGAAAATTCTTCCGGTTGTGGTATGTATCCCCCGACTCCGAGAGGTCCTAGTTAAAGCAGTCCAAGAGCAGTGCATAAACGAACTGGCCTGGAACTATGTGTGGTTTATCTACCTCAACGTCCTGTCGATCCTGCGCGGGTAAGCTCCTCACTTGTTCCAAGTGTTTTTGCGTGGTACGGCCATTTTTGTCTTGCAGAAATCTGAGAAAAAAATGCGATACCAAACCTGAGGCTGACGGTGAAACGCCGGAGAGTCTCGGCGGAGACACCGTGGACCTCGGTCGAAAGTTGACCGGACTATTTTCTGCAGTGTGAAGGCTACTGATCATGAAGGCCACGGAATGATCGGTAACTCACGGACTACTCCTTCGTACGAACCACAACTCGGCCATACAGTCGCACCCATTGTGCGGCCGCCGGGAGAGCCATTTTCGTCTTTCAGCTGCATACCCTGCATTGTCTCTTCCCGTATCGCTGGCTCCAACTATATTTCGACACCATCCTGGACACAGATTTCGCTTCCCGTCACTGGCTCGACGGATTCCCCGCATCTCCGCGTTTTTCCTTTGGGACTCTTTCAATCGGGTAGCAGATGTTGGATTTTTATAGAAATCCCTGCATGGGCCACACTACGCGCCTCCCGCCTGTGTCACGGTCATCGCAGCCTGCGGTCCCTTGGGGCCACGGCCATGACGACCGCCAACGAAATGGCGTACCTCACTTGAGTTGTGGGAGTAGCACACCCTGCAGTAAATCCAGTGAACGCGGTTGCTGCTGTTCGCTCACCCTTCTGTTCCCTCGAAATCTATGCCTGCGCACCGTTGACCTCTGGATTATCTCACCGGCCACTAGGAAGCTGGTCGCTCGCCCGTCTACCTACATCGTGTTTTCTAGGCGCTGACGCTAATATTTGTTTTCAAAGGCGCTCCAGTCCGTAGCGGCGCCGCTCTCCACTCCGACTCAATTCCATATCCACCGGTGCCTGGCATCAGTAGAAGGCAGCCGCCCCTCAGCTGTCAGATCAGACCCTGGGGGCCCACGCAGTTGAAATAGCCTATCCAGATACATCGTGGTGGCTGTTTGAGAGTGTCCCCTCCTTCCTTCTGAGTTTGAGACGTAACCCTAGCCTGGACGGAGGGCCATCGGAGTGGTTCGCATTGGGGTTGTGTATTCCCGGGACCTAAAAGGACCAGGGTCTTGGCGATTTTTTTTAAACCCTTGTCCGCCAAAACCCTTATTTCCGCCAAGTCCGTGACATCCAATCACGGACCTTTCAGTCACTGCCTTCCAGGTTTGCC
>Ga0307511_10005015_pt1 | contig 13507 bp, 11 predicted proteins | sample 13_EM_MG_FD_200266 | JGI IMG/M metagenome (GOLD analysis project Ga0307511, IMG submission 200266) | Populus trichocarpa ectomycorrhiza microbial communities from riparian zone in the Pacific Northwest, United States - 13_EM | ecosystem: Host-associated > Plants > Roots > Unclassified | place...
TGTTGACAAATAATGTTTTCTATAATTTTCAAAACAATTGAGGCAAAATGTAAATTACAATACAATATAAGATGCTAAGGGTGATTTTCATAAATATAATATTTATCGTATACCATATTTTTTTTTTTATATTTGTTTAACATTGTTATTATGTTGTGTTTTTTACTATTATATTTCGTTGTAGTTTCCATTTAAACTATCATATTTTAACCAGTAACTTTTTTAAATTAAATTCTCTTAAACCATAACAATATAAATATAAACAAATAATTCTTCTACATTTCTAAGTAATTTAGAATATAATACCAATTTCTACAAGGTGAACCTAGTGCACCATCTAAAATTATAAAATCATGAATCAATCAATAAACTCTTATAAATTCATTAAATTTATTCAAACCATTAATTTGATAATTACATTTAAAAAGTGAATGTTTTCACATTTAATATCATTGTGAAATGAAATAATAACAATGCATCAATCATAAAATAATATGAACAAATTTAATGATACGTAAAACTTTTATTAGCTAGAACCATAATCTTAAATGATAACCTACATTTTTCTAATAATTTCTAAAAAGATCACTAGAAAGCTAAAAATAATGACATGGTTGATGTGATAGTGAGTAGATTATGAGAGACAATGTATGTGTGTCTAAAATTATTAAAAACAAAGAGCATATGCATGAGCATATATTGCTAGTTTTAACCATAGTTATTAAACCTGGATTGGTCTGGTGGGTTGACCCGAGACCCGGTTGACCTGGTGGTTGGACCGGTCCGGGTAAGGAAAAAGACCAGATGAGTAAAAACCCGACAAAACCCGGTTGACCTGCCTGGTTGACCCGTGACTTGGGTGACTTGGAAAAACCCGGTTAAGACCTTTTTTTTTCAAATGTTTTTTTTCTTCTAGCCAGAGACCCTTTTTTATTTATTTTTGGTTGATTATTAACCTTTTTCAAAGTTCACTATATAAAATATTAGAAGAATGTTTTATTTTTTCAATGTGAAATTTGAAACCTTTTAGTATATATACTCTATGTTCACAATTAAAAACTTATTTTTCTCAATGTGGGATTTGAAGCCCTTTAGTATATGTACTTTATGTTCCCAAGAAAAAATTAATGTTTTTTCAATGTGGGATAAAAATTCTTTTTGGTTTAAATACTTCAATTTAAAAGGATAACATACTAACATAGTATCTTTTCAATGTGAGATAAAAGACTTTTTGAAATAATCTTTTAAAATTCATTATTTATAACATGTATAGTTTATATTCACATGGATTGTTTTTTAATTTTTTCATATGAAATATTAAAACTTCAAAAAAAATTAAAATTTTTCCAGGTCAACCCCTGGATTGAGTATAATAACTATGGTTTTAACTATTAGATCCAATGTTGCACCAACAATGCACACATTAAAAATACACACCATAATTTATTTATTTATGTTTATTCAACATTTATTTTTATTTAATTTTACATAAATTAAAATAAATATTCATAAGAATTTTAATGATTTGAATCCTAAAAAAAAAACCCTTTAGTTAAAATTTTGTATTTTTATATTTATTATCCTTTTGTTTCGACGAGAACATGTTTTTACTACTAACAACCTGCTTTACTGATAACAATTCAAAACAATTAAAATAACTATTTGTAAGAGTTTCAATAATTTAGATTCATGATAAAATATTTATTCCCTCAACCAAAACTCTCATTTTCTTATTCATTTAATTTTTTTTATATTTGATTGAAACATTTATTTTCATTAGAAGCATGATTTTTTTTAAAAAAAAACTTATTATGATATTAAAAGAAAGTTTCAAGAAAAAAAAATCATTTCTTCATAATTTTTATGCAAGTGCATAAAAAATAAGAAAACAATTAATTCGAGAAAAACTATATTAAAAATTTACAATGAAAATTTTTGCATATAATATTTATATGTAATTATTCATATATTAATTGCTAATATTATCATAAAAGTTTTAATCTTATTTAAAAAGTAAGGAATAATGAAATCATTTTTTTAATATCATTGTAATTATTTATTTAAAGAGAATTTTATTTTAAAATATAAAAAATAACTTAATTATACTAAAAAGACAAAAAAGGATGAAGGATCAATAAAATCAAGCCTAGGCACGCCTAGGGTTGAAAGAACACCCTAGATGCACATGGCCTTCTAAGGCAAGTTAGGTTCTCCTTTAAAAAAGTGTCATGCCCATGCATTGTCTTTTTAAGAAGAAATGGAGCAGACAACGTGTTTTTATTCTACTTTTAAAATTTCTAACAACCTCTACTAATTGAAAAATTAGGGTTCGGGATTTTAATTCTTTAAAATTCAAATTTCAACTTGTTTTCATCTAAAAACACATCATATGAACTTCATTTCTAACTACAAAACAAATTCTAATTAGCCTAAAATCTCAAAATCAAATAAAACCAAAACAAAATGTTTAAACCTTGATCAATGTTTTTTCAGAATGATTAAAGGTTCAAATTACCTTCAACAACTTAAAAGACCTTCTCATCAGTAAGTAGGGATTCCATAGGTTCTCCAAGGAAACGGCTTCTGGAAACTTCTGTAAATATTTGAGCGCGATCCAACGATCGGATCAAAAGTTATGGCCCTTTTAAGTCATTATTCATGTCTAGCGTGACAAGACCTCCTCTTCAATGAGTAGGGATTCCGTAGGTTCTTCAAGGAAAACGGCATCCGAAAACTCCTGTAAAACTTTGAGCGCGATGCAACGATCGGATCCAAAGTTATGGCCCTTTTAAGTTGTTATTCACGTCTGGCGCGACAAGACCTCCTCTTCAACGAGTATGGTTCCATAGGTACTACAAGGAAAATGACCTCTAGAAACTCCTGTAAAAATTGAGCATGATCCAACGGTCAGATCAAAAGTTATGACCCTTTTTAGCTCTTATTCTGGTCTGGCACGACAAGACCTCTTTATCAGCGAGTAGGGATTTCATAGGATCTCCAAGGAAAACGATTTACGAAAAAGTTTGATCCAACAATCAGATCAAAAGTTATGGCCCTTTTGAGTCGTTATTCATGTCTGGCGCGACCAGACCTCCTCTTCAACGAGTAGGGATTCCATAGGTTCTCCGAGGAAAACGGCCTCTGGAAACTCCTGTAAAAATTTGAGGGCGATCCAACGGTCGGATCAAAATGTTATGGCCTTTTTTAGCTGTTATTCTAGTCTGGCACGACAAGACCTACTCTTCAACGAGTAGGGATTCCATAGGTATTACAAGGAAAACAGCCTCCGGAAACTACTGTAAATATTTGAGCGCGATCCAAAGGTCGGATCAAAATTTATGGTACTCTAAAGCTGTTATTCTGGTCTGGCGCGAGAAGACCTCCTCTTCAACGAGTAGGGTTTCCATAGGTTCTCTAAGGAAAACGGCCTCTGAAAACTACTGTAAAAATTTGAGGGCGATCCAACGATCGGATCAAAAGTTATGACCCTTTTACCTGATATTCTGGCCTTGGGCGACAAGACGTTCACATCAGCGAATAGGGATTCCATAGGTTCTCCAAGGAAAGCGGCCTCCGGAAACTCCTGTAAAAATTTGAGCGCGATCCAACGGTCGGATCGAAATGTTATGGCCCTTTTCAGCTATTATTTTAGTCTGGCACGACAAGACCTACTTTTGAACGAGTAGGTATTCCATAGGAACAATAAGGCAAACAGCCTACGGAAACTCCTGTAAAACTTTGAGCGCGATCAAACGGTCGGATAAAAAGTTATGGCACTTTTAAGCTATATTCCATTCTCGCGCGACAAGAACTTCTCTTCGGCGAGTAGGGATTCCATAGTTCTCAAAGGAAATCGGCCTTCGAAAACTCCCGTAAAAATTTGAGCGCGATCCAACGTTCGGAGCAAAAGTTATGGCCCTTTTGAGCTGTTATTCAGGTCTAGTGCGACAACACCTCCTCTTCAACGAGTATGGATTCCATAGGTTCTCCAAGGAAAATGGTCACCGGAAACTCCTGTAAATATTTAAGGGCGATCCAAAGATCGTATCAAAATTTATGGTACTTTTAAGCTGATATTCTAGTCTCGCGCGACAAGACCTTCTCATCAGCGAGTAGGGATTTAATAGGTTCTCTATGGAAAATGGCCTCCGGAAACTCCTGTAAACATTTGAGCGCGATCCAACGGTCGTATCAAAAGTTTTGGCCCTTTTAAGTTGTTATTCCGGTCTGGCGCAACAAGACCTTCTCTTCAACGAGTGGAGATTCCATAAGTTCTCCGAGGAAAACGGCCTCCGGAAACTCCTGTAAACATTTGAGCGCGATCCAACGGTCGTATCAAAAGTTTTGGCCCTCTTAAGTTGTTATTCCGGTCTGGCGCAACAAGACCTTCTCTTCAACGAGTGGAGATTCCATAAGTTCTCCGAGGAAAACGGCCTCCGGAAACTCCTGTAAAAATTTGAGCGCGATCCAACGGTCGGATCAAAAGTTATGGCCCTTTTCAGCTCTTATTCTAGTCTGGCGCGACAAGACCTCCTCTTCAATGAGTAGGGATTCCATAGGTATTACAAGGAAAACCGCCTCCGAAAACTCCTGTAAAAATTTGAGAGCGATCTAACGTCAGATCAAAAGCTATGGCCCTTTTAAGCTATTATTCTGATCTGGCGCAATAAGACGTCCTCTTCAATGAGTAGGGATTCCATAAGTACTACAAGGAAAACGAACTCCCGAAACTCTTGTAAAAATTTGAGCGCAATCCAACGTCGGATCAAAAGTTATGGCCTTTTTAAACTGATATTCCAGTCTAGCGCGACAAGACCTGCTCATCAGCGAGTATGGATTCCATAGGTTCTCCAATGAAAACGGCCTCCGGAAACTCCTGTAAAAATTTGAGCGCGATCCAACAGTGAGATCAAAAGTTATGGCCCCTTTAAGCTGATATTCTAGTCTCGCGCGACAAGACCTTCTCATCAGAGAGTAGGGATTCAATAGGTTCTCCATGGAAAATGGCCTCCGGAAACTCTAAACATTTGAGCGCGATCCAACGGTCGTATCAAAAGTTTTGGCCCTCTTAAGCTGTTATTCCAGTCTACCGCAACAAGCCCTCCTCTTCAACGAGTAGGGATTCCATAGGTTCTCCGAGGAAAACGGCCTCTGGAAACTCCTGTAAAAATTTAAGCGCGATCCAAGGTCGGATCAAAAGTTATGGCCCCTTTCAGTTGTTATTCGGGTCCGGCGCGACAAGACCTCCTCTTGAATGAGTGGGGATTCCATAGGTTCTACAAGGAAATTGGCCTCCGGAAACTCCTGTAAAAATTGAGCGCGATCTAACGGTCGGATCAAAAGTTATGGCCCTTTTAAGTTGATATTCTGGTCTCGTGCGAAAACACCTTATCTTTAACGAGTAGGGATTCCATAGCTACTACAAGGAAAATGGCTACCAGAAACTCCTGTAAAAATTTGAGCGCGATCCAACGATCGAATCAAAAGTTATGGCCCTTTTGAGCTGTTATTAAGGTTTAGTGCGACAACACCTCCTCTTCAACGAGTATGGATTCCATAGGTTCTCCAAGGAAAACGGCCGCCGGAAACTCCAGTAAATATTTGAGTGCGATCCAAAGGTCGGATCAAAATTTATGGTACTTTTAAGCTGATATTCTGGTCTCGAGCGACAAGACCTTCTCATTAGCGAGTAGGGATTCAATAGGTTCTCCATGGAAAATGGCCTCTGGAAACTCCTGTAAACATTTGAGCGCGATCCAACGGTCATATCAAAAGTTTTGGCCCTCTTGAGTTGTTATTCTGGTCTTGCGTGACAAGACCTCCTCTTCATCGAGTGGAGATTCCATAAGAACTTCAAGGAAAACTGCCTCCGGAAACTCTAGTAAAAATTTGAGCGTCATCCAACGGTCAGATCAGAAGTTATGGCCCCTTTCAGCTGTTATTCCCGTCTAGCGCGACAAGACCTCCTCTTTCCGGTCGGGCGCGGTAAGACCTCCTCTTCAACATGTAAGGTTTCCATAGGAACTACAAGTAAACGGCCTCCAGAAGCTCCTATAAAAATTTGAGCGCATTCCAATGTTCGGATCAAAAGTTATGGTCTTTTTCAGCTGTTATTCCGGTCTGGCGCGACAAGACATCCTCTTAAACGAGTAGGGATTCCATAGGTACTACAAGGAAAACGGCCTCCGGAAACTCATGTAAAACTTGAGTGTGATCCAATAGTCGGATCAAAAGTTATGACCTTTTTAGCTGTTATTCCGGTCTGGCACAACAAGGCCTCCTCTTTCCGGTCTGGCACGACAAGACCTCCTCTTCAACGAGTAAGGATTCCATACATACTACAAGGAAAATGGCTTGCAGAAACTCCAGTAAAAATTTGAGCGCGATCCAATAGTCGGATCAAAAGTTATGGCCCTTTCATCTGTTATTCCGGTCTGGCATGACAAGACATCCTCTTAAACGAGTAGGGATTCCATAGGTACTAAAAGGAAAACGGCTTCCGAAAACTCTTGTAAAACTTGAGCGCGATCCAATGGTTGGATCAAAAGTTATGGCCCTTTTAAGTTGTTATTCCTGTCTGGCGTGACAAGACATCCTCTTAAATGAGTAGGGATTCCGTAGGTACTAAAATGAAAACGGCCTCTGGAAACTCATGTAAAAATTGAGCAAGATCCAATGGTTGGATCAAAAGTTATGACCCTTTAAGTTGATATTCCGGTCTCGTGCGACAACACCTTCTCTTTAACGAGTAGGGATTCCATAGCTACTACAAGGAAATGGCTACCGGAAACTCCTGTAAAAATTTGAGCGTGATCCAACGATCGAATCAAAAGTTATGGCCCTTTTCAGCTGTTATTCCGGTCTGGCGCATTAAGACCTCTTTGCAGCTGGAGCGACAAGACCTCCTCTTTAAAAGTAGGGTTCCATACATACTACAAGGAAAAACGGCCTCCAGAAACTCCTGTAAAAATTTGAGCATTATCCAACGGTGGGATCAAAAGTTATGGCTCTTTTCAGCTTTTATTCTGGACTGGTGCGACAAGACCTCATCTTCAAATGTAGGGTGCCATACGTACTACAAGGAAAACAGCCTTCGGAAACTCCTGTAAACATTTGAGAACGATCCAATGGTCATATCAAAAGTTATGCCCCTTTTAAGTTGATTTTTCAGTCTTGCGTGACAAGACCTTCTATTCAACGAGTAGGGATTCCATAGGTACTACAAGGAAAACGGCCTCCAGAAACTACTGTAAAACTTTGAGCGCGATCCAACTGTCAGATCAAAAGTTATGGCTATTTTTAGCTGTTATTCGGTCTGGCACGACAAGACCTACTCTTCAACGAGTAGGGATTCCATAAGTACTAGAAGTAAAACAACCTCCAGAAACACCTGTAAAATTAGAGCACGATCCAACGGTCAGATCAAAAGATATGGCCATTTTGAGCTGTTATTCGGGTTTGGCGTGACAAGACCTTCTCTTTAACGAGTAGGGTTTCCATAGGTACTACAAGGAAAACGGCATCTAGAAACTACTGTAAAACTTTAAGCGCGATCCAACTGTCGGATCAGAAGTTATGGCCCTTTTCAGTTGTTATTCCGATCTGGCGCGACTAGACCTCCTCCTCAACGAGTAGGGATTCCATAGGTACTGCAAGTAAACCGGCCTCCGGAAACTCCTGTAAAAATTTGAGTGCGATCAAACGGTAGGATAAAAAGTTATGGCCATTTTCGGCTGTTATTCTAATCTATCGCGACAACACCTCCTCTTCAACGAGCAGAGATTCCAAACGTACTACAAGGAAAACAAGTTGGATCAAAAGTTAAGGCCCTTTTCAGCTGTTATTCCGATGTGGCGCGATAAGACCTCCTCTTCAACAAGTAGGGATTCCATAGGTACTAAAAGTAAAACGGTCTCCGGAAACTCCTACAAAACTTTAAGCGCTATGCAACGGTGCAATCAAAAGTTATGGGCCTTTTCAGCTGTTGTTCCGGTCTGGCGCGACAAGACCTCCTCTTCAACAAGTAGAGATTCTAGAGGGAATACAAGGAAAACGGCCTCCGGAAACTATTGTAAGACTTTGAGCGCGATCAACGGTCAGATCAAAAGTTGAGGCCCTTTTCAGCTGTTATTCCGGTCTAGCGCATCAAGACCTCCTTTTCAACAAGTAAGGATTACATAGGTACTACAAGGAAAACTGCCTCCGGAAACTACTGTAAAACTTTCAGCGCGATCCAACGGTCGGATCAAAAGTTATGGAATGTTTCAGCAGTTATTCCGGTTTGGCGCGAGAAGACCTCCTCTTCAACGAGTAGGGATTCTAAAGGGTCTGCAAGGAAAACGGCCTCCGGAAACTACTGTAAAACTTTGAGCGCGCTCCAACGGTCGAATAAAAAGTTATGACCCTTTTGAGCTGTTGTACCGGTCTGGTGAGACAAGACCTCCTCTTCAACGAGTTGGGATTCCATGGGTACTGCAAGGAAAACGGCCTCCGGAAACTACTGTAAAACTTTGAGCGCGGTCCCGGTCGAATAAAAAGTTATGGCCCTTTTCAGCCGTTATACCAGTCTGGCGCGACAAGACCTCCTCTTCAACGAGTAGAGATTCCATAAGTACTACATGGAAAACAGCCTCCGGAAACTAATGTAAAACTTTGAGCGCGATCCAACGGTCTGATCAAAAGTTATGGCCCTCTTCAGCTGTTATACCGGTCTGGCACGACAAGACCTCCTCTTCAGAAGTAGCGATTCCATGGGTACTACAATGAAAATGGCCTTCGTAATCTACAGTAAAACTTTCAGCGCAATCCAACGGTCGGATCAAAACGTTATAGAATGTTTCAACAGTTATTCCGGTCTAGCCCGACAAGACCTCCTCTTCAACGAGTAGGGATTCCATTGGTACTACATGGAAAACGCCCTGCGGAAACTACTGTAAAACTTTGAGCGCGATCCAACGATCGTATCAAAAGTTAAGGCCCTTTTCAACTGTTATTCCGTTCTGGCGAGATAAGACCTCCTCGTTAACGAGTAGGGATTCCATGGGTACTGCAAGGAACACGGCCTCCGGAAACTACTGTAAAACTTTGAGCGCGGTCCAAAGGTCAAATAAAAAGTTATGGCCCTTTTCAGCCGTTATACCAGTCTGGCGCGACAACACCTCCTCTTCAACGAGTAGGGATTCCATGGGTAATACAAGGAAAACGGCCTTCGTAAACTACTGTAAACCTTTCAGCGCTATCCAACGGTCGGATCAAAAAGTTATGGAATGTTTCCGCAGTTATTCTGGTCTCGCCCGACAAGACCTCCTCTTCAACTAGTAGAGATTACATAGGTACTACATGGAAAACGGCCGCCGGAAACTACTGTAAAATTTTGAGCGCGATCCAACGGTCGTATCAAAAGTTAAGGCCCTTTTCAGCTGTTATTCCGGTCTGTGAAGACAAGACCTCCTCTTCAACGAGTTGGGATTCCATGGGTACTACAAGGAAAACGGACTCTGATAAACTACTGTAAAACTTTGAGCGCGATCCAACGGTCGGATAATAGTTATGGCCATTTTCAGCTGTCATACCGGCCTGGCGCGACAAGACCTCCTCTTCAAGGAGTAGGGATTCCATAGGTACTTCAAGGAAAATGGCCTCCGAAAACTACTAAAAACTTTGAGCGCGATAAAACGGTCGGATCAAAATTTATGGCCCTTTTTCAGCTGTTATTCCGGTCTGGCACCCAAGACCTCCTCTTCAACGAGTAGGGATTCCATGGGTACTACAAGGAGACGGCCTCCGGAAGCTACTGTAAAACTTTGATCGCGATTCAACGGGCGGATCAAAAGTTTCGGCCCTTTTGAGCTGTTATTCCTGTTTGGCGTGACAAGACCTCCTATGCAACGAGTAGGGATTTCATAGCTACTTCAAGGAAAATGGCCTCCCGAAACTATTGAAAACCTTGAGCTCGATCAAACGGTCGGATCAAAATTTATTACCTTTTTCAGTTGTTATTCCGGTCTGGCGCGAGAAGACCTCCTCTTCAACGAGTAGGGATTCTAAAGGGTCTGCAAGGAAAACGGCCTCCAGAAACTACTGTAAAACTTTGAGCGTGTTCCAACGGTTAAATAAAAAGTTATGGCCCTTTTCAGATATTATACCGGTCTGGTGAGACAAGACTTCCTCTTCAACGAGTTGGGATGCCATGGGTACTACAAGGAAAACGGCCTCCGGAAACTACTGTAAAACTTTGAGCACGATCCAACAGTGGGATAATAAGTTATGGCCCTTTTCAGTTGTTATACCGATCTAGCTCAACAAGACCTCCTCTTCAACGAGTAGGGATTCCATAGGTAATCCGAGGAAAACAGCCTTCGAAAACTACTGTAAACATTTGAGCGCGATCCAACGGCCGGATCAAAAGTTCCGGCCTTTTAAGCTATTATTCCTGTCTTGCACGACAAGACTTCCTCTTCAACGAGTAGGGATTCCATATGTACTTCAAGGAACATGACCTCCGCAAACTACTGTAAAACTTTGAGTGCGATCCAACGGTCGTATCAAAAGTTATGGCCCTTTTCAGCTCTTATTCCGGTCTGGCGAGATAAGACCTCCTCTATAATGAGTAGGGATTTCATGGGTACTACAAGGAAAACGGCCTCCGTAAACTACTGTAAAACTTTGAGCGCGATCCAATGGTCGGATAAAATGTTATGGTCTTTTTCAGCTATTTTTCCGGTCTGGTGCGCCGAGACCTCCTCTTCTTCGAGTAGGGATTCCATAAGGAATACAAGGAAAACGACCACCAGAAACTACTGTAAACATTTGAGCGCGATCCAACAGTCGGATCAAAAGTTATGGCCCTTTTCAGCTGTTATTCAGGTCTGGCGAGACAAGACCTCCTCTTCACCGAGTAGGGATTCCATGGGTAGTACTACAAGGAAAACGACCTTGGTAAACTACTATAAAACTTTGAGCGCGATCCAACGGTCGGATTATAAGTTATGGCCCTTTTCAGCTGTTATACCGGTCTGGCGCGACAAGACCTCTTCTTCAAGGAGTAGGGGTTCTATAGGTACTTCAAGGAAAATGGCCTCTAGAAACTACTAAAAACTTTGAGCGCGATAAAATGGTCGGATCAAAATTTATGGCTCTTTTACGATGTTATTTCGGTCTGGCGCGCCAAGACCTCCTCTTCAACGAGTAGGGATTCCATGGGTACTACAAGGAAAACGGCCTCCGTAAGCTACTGTAAAACTTTTATTGCGATTCAACTGTCGGATCAAAAGTTTCGGCCATTTTGAGCTGTTATTCCTGTCTGGCGCGACAACACCTCCTATTCAACGAGTAGGGATTCCATAGCTACTTCAAGGAAAATGGCCTCCCGAAACTACTGAAAACTTTGAGCTTGATCAAAAGGTCGGATAAAAAATTATAGCATTTTTTAGCTGTTATTCCGGTTTGGCGCGACAAGACCTCCTTTTCAACGTGTAGGGAATCTAAACGGTCTGCAAGGAAAATGGCCTCCGGAAACTACTGTAAGACTTTGAGCGCGTTCCAACGGTCGGATCAAAAGTTGTGGCCCTCTTCAGCTGTTATACCGGTCTGGCGCGACAAGACCTCCTCTTCAACGAGTAGGGATTCCATAGGTACTACAATGAAAACGGCCTCCAGAAATTACTGTAAAACTTGCAGTAGATGTGGAATTGCTACTCGAGGAGGCGGAGGTGTCGACGCGGCATACAAGGGTACCACTTCGAAAAGGCCATAACTTTTGATCCGACCGTTGGATCGCCCTTAAAATTTTATAAGAGTTTCCGGAAGCTGTTTTCCTTGGAGTAGATGTGGAACCGCTACTCGGTGAGGCGGAGGTCTCGACGCGCTAGACCAGAGTACCTGTTCGAAAAGGCCATAACTTTTGATCCGACCGTTGGATCTCCCTCAAATTGTTACAGTACTTTCCGGACACCGTTTTCCTTGCAGTAGATGTGGAATCGCTACTCGATGAGGCGGAGGTCTCGTCGCTCCTGACTAGAGTACCGGCTCGAAAGGGCCATAACTTTTGATCCGACCATTGGATCGCCCTCAAAATTTTATAAGAGTTTCCGGACTCTGTTTTCGTTGGAGTAGATGTGGAAGTGCTACTTGGTGAAGCGGAGGGCTCGTTGCGCCGGACTAGAATACCGGTTTGAAAGGGCCATAACTTTTGATGAGACCATTGGATCGCCCCCAAATTTTTATTAGAGTTTCCGAACGCCGTTTTCCTTGTAGTAGATGTGGAATCGCTACTCAGGGAGGCGGAGGTGTCGACGCGCCAGACAAGGGTACCACTTCGAAAAGGCCATAACTTTTGATCTGACCGTTGGATCACCCCCAAATTTTTACACTAGTTTTTGGGAAGCTGTTTTCCTTGGAGTAGATGTGGAATCGCTAATTGGTGAGGTGGAGGGCTTGTCGTGCCGGGCTAGAGTACCGGTTCGAAAGGTCCATAACTTTTGATCCGACCGTTGGATCGCCCCCAAATTTTTACACGAGTTTCCGGACGATGTTTTCCTTGGAATAGATGTGGAATTGATCCTCGGAGAGCCGGATATATCGTCGCGCCAGACCAGAGTACCGGTTCGAAAGGGCCAAAACTTTTGATCCGACCGTTGGATTGCCATCAAATTTTTACAGGAATTTCCGGACGCAGTTTTCCTTGGAGTAGATGTGGAATCGTTGAGGTGAAGGTTTCATCGCGCCAGACCAGAGTACCGGTTCGAAAGGGCCATAACTTTTGATCCGACCGTTGGATCACCCTTAAAATTTTATATGAGTTTCCGGTCGCTGTTTTTTTTTTTTGGTCAAATGTAAGAATATATTATAGATCAAAAGTAACAATGCTGAAAAACAGCAAATACAGATAAAATATATGCAGATAGATCAAACGAAGGGACAAGACCCTTGTAACCCTCTAAGTAAACACCTGAAAAGCAACAAACCACAACCAAATAAATTAAATTTAAAAAACAAAAGCCAGGAAACGACATCAACAAATTATAACTACAAGCCAAGGGCAGCATCAGACGATGACTCCTCCATGAAGAGACGTGGACTCTTCCATGCAGAATAAGTATCTCATCCATGCAGAGACGAACCATCATCCTCCAAGGTTGCTATTTTCCTTGGAGTAGATGTGGAACCGCTACTCGGTTAGGCGGAGGTCTCGACGCACCAAAATAGAGTACCGGTTCGAAAAGGCCATAACTTTTGATCCGACCGTTGGATCGCCCTCAAATTTTTATAAGAGTTTCCGGACGTTGTTATCCTAGGACTAGATGTGGAATCGCTACTCGGTGAGGCAGAGGGCTCGTCGCGACGGACTAGAGTACTTGTTCGAAAGGGCCATAACTTTTGATCCGACCGTTGGATCGCCCTCAAAATTTTATAAGAGTTTCCGGAATCTGTTTTCCTTGGAGTAGATGTGGAACCGCTACTCGGTGAGGCGGAGGTTTCGACGCGCCAGACCAGAGTACCTGTTCGA
>Ga0307511_10005016_pt1 | contig 13506 bp, 13 predicted proteins | sample 13_EM_MG_FD_200266 | JGI IMG/M metagenome (GOLD analysis project Ga0307511, IMG submission 200266) | Populus trichocarpa ectomycorrhiza microbial communities from riparian zone in the Pacific Northwest, United States - 13_EM | ecosystem: Host-associated > Plants > Roots > Unclassified | place...
CCGCTGCCGTCATGGTGATTACCTAATTTGCCTCCTAGCGCCGTCAGCCGCAATCACCCCGTTCCTCTTGCGGACGTTCCAAGGTCCCCAGTGACTTTAGACTCGCGAACTTGTTCTCTGTTCGGGGTTTTCTACGAATAGGAGAGTGGAATGTCGTGTACCACTCGGCGGCCCCAGTGAGCTACCGTATGGACGGAGGTTACAGGCTCAATCATCCTGATGCAGTGGTGCGTGAGAAGACCGGGGAAGACCCATCGAGACTTCGCTCTCCCACACATTGTCACAGTCAGGCAACAGAGAGATGTGAGGACGGTTTTGGTCGTGGCCCGAGATGAAGTGACACAGAAGTCAGGACCTGGTCATCTTGATTGACCTCCAGCGGGGTCAAGCACGGATCGGTTGGAACCATTCCACACCCACTTCGTCATTAGAAAGGTGGATGAAAGAGTCTTCGGGAAAAGTGTCTCCCTTCTCGACCGTTCACAAAACGGTAGAGGAAAAGAGGGAACTATGCTCTGTTGAAATGACCTTGAAAAACATGGTTGACCGGGTTCAAAACGCATGACCACCTTCAACCGTCTCTGAATAGATCGTTCGGTGTGACACACGCGGCTCGGAAGACATTCCGTGTGACTGCGTACTGTCAACTATGGATCCCGTGGCTCTGGGCGCGCTGTCAAAAGAAAGTCGTCCACGGCGGGTGGGATAAGCCCCTGCGTCGGACCTTTACGAGTCTGCCGGACGATCGGGTTGATATCCTATTTCTCGGGAGAGACGAACCGCTCCTCGCCTGCGAATCATGGCAATACTATGGTGCTTACCCGGGTCAGATCACTCGATGCCAATGGCCGAGAACTTGGAAGCAGCAAGCGGATTAAGTATATTCTCTACGCGCTAGATGACGATGCCATGTGGTTGTGGAGGAGGACTGGGAATTAAGGGAGTAGTACCGTGAAAAGCGTGTGTGACGGTTGAGGCCTATCTGCCGATCTTGATCCTCTGCGATCGTTGCAGCTAACAGCGACGAGGAGGAGCGTGTTAGATAAACCGTCAAGATAGAGGGGGAGAGTGAAAAAGGAACGCACTCTTCTCCGCTTCTTCAGCTTATGCTTCTTCATCTTGCTTCTCCTCTTCCTCTTCGTGCTGTCCATGTACGCGTCGAATGCATTCATCATCGACACGTCCATATTCACCACATCACGAGCTCCCATTCCCATCTCAGCCAAGCTCGTCCTTTCCTCGACGACACCCAACCTGGCCAAGGTTTCCTCCCAAGAGACTGTACCACCCAACCTGTTCACGATCAACGCACGGTTGAGTAACCTCGCAGCGTCCGCGTCCGCTTCCGGTGTCGCCTCTGGAGGGTCTTCCAAATTAATCCCGCCCAGTTGTTTCAGTAGGGATTGGTGGTAGGACGTCGCAGGATCCGGTTTATTGGAAAGCTTCAAGTCCTGCCATGATTCGAATATACTTGAGGAAGGTTGTGAGAGCAGAAGGAGCGGTCTGTGACCCGAGAAGAAACTGTGGAGGTTGAGGTCCTTCGGGGTAAGCGGGGTGTGCACGGGTTGAGGCTGCCAGCTTGTTGTCCACAGTTGACCCGGGATGGGTGAATTCGAAGTCGACTGGGATGGAGAAGAGGTGGTTGCGGAAGGTGGAGAGTCCCCTTTCTTCGTTGTTTCTTGAGGAGGTTGCGATTTCGCTGAGGTAGCGGTTGTGGTAGCATCGGCTGTTTCGGTCGTAACTGTTGTGGCTGTAACAGTGGAAGTCGTCGGGTTCCCATCCAGCTTCGGTTTCGATGATGCCGCACCACCATTTCCCCCACTCCCATTCGCTCCATTCGGTGGAGATGACCTCCGAGACGAAGACGAGTTCGCCGTGAAATATTTGTACTTGTTCCCGTTCCCGTCTCCACCCCCGCCGGATTTAGAGGAGAAAAACGAAAAGGCACGAACGTGTTGTGACGCGTGAGTTGATGATGAGGTGGACGTCACCGCTGCCGTTGAGGTGAGCGAGACCGTCGGTCGAGTCGCCACTAGTCGAGCGAGCATCTGCAAAGGGATCCAGGGGGTGAGAAGGGAAAGTGTGTCGTCAGACGGTGCGGTCCCACCTTCCGACTCCCACTGGTTTCCAGAAGAGGAATGAGTCACGCGGTAACGGGTGTGACGCGGCTCTAGGCACAACCGATGGATGCGCTCGCTCTTGAGCAGATAAACAGGTGGGAGGAAATAGCATACAATAAACAAGGGGGTATCGATACATGAGAAAATAAATAACGGGGACTGGACTCGCATGCTACAGAAGAAGAGGAAACCAATTTGTCTGCAAGACAAATTGGCCTGGGGCCATCAACCCATTCACCCGCGTTCCGCGGCGAATCTCGAGACTTTCTTACCGGGGGCGTCTGGTCGTTGTTGGCTAACGCCGGCAGGAGAGCGTTCGACAACCCGACTCGACATCACACGGGGAGGCCCGGGATTCTTCGGTCCGACGGGGAAAGACGGTGAACCAATCACGAGAGGCGTGGAAGGAATTCCTGAACCGCAAGCGGGGGATGGAAAAGCACCTTTTGGAGGAGGGAAGTCAGGGGAATCGATTATCATCGGAGGTATGGAGGCAACACCTTGAGGCGGAGTGAACGAGGGGGAATCGATGATCATCGAAGGGAATACGGCGTTGTGACCCTGTGGTGGGGCGAAAGACGGCGAATCGATGGTAATCGAGGGCGGCGGTGTGAATGAAGGAGGGGTGATGGTCATCGGTATCTGCGTCTTCGAGGGGATAGGGGTCCTCTCGCGTACGAGTTCTGAGACGGGAGCCAGCTCACGAGCAACCGGTGTGGTTAACTGAGATGAACTGCCTTGTTTGCGCGAAATGGGGGTGGAGGGTAACCCCTCGGTGACGATTGGTAAACATTCCTGGGGGAGCTTTGGAGATGACCTCTCGACGACGGTCAACGGGGTGTCAGGAACGGAGGACGGAGAGGGGGGACGAGCTTGTTGGTGTGGTGCTAATCGAAGGTTCCCTCGTCTTTCTGTGACGGTCAAAGCGACAGGGGTGGGAGGCTCAACGCCCAAGGAAGGATTGTCCTCTTCTGTTCGTTCAGCGGGTTGGGGAGCGCCACCACGATTGATCTTGAACCTCGAAGTCTTGTTCTTGAACTTGGGTAGTGGGAGCGAAGAAGCCCCTCGCTCCGCAGCCCGAGATGATGACCCGTTTGACAAGTTTGGCCCAACATTTTCTGCCTCTCCCTGATTGATGAGATCCATGATCTCCTTCAAGTCGTCATCACTATCCTCAGGGTAACCGAGGAGCTCATCACCTTCAAGCTTTCCCAATTTAACGGCATCTCGCATGAGCGCAGACTGAGAAGCAGGTACAACAAAGCCATCGAGGGAAGCAGACGAAGAAACGATTCGGTCCGCTTTGAATTTGGAGATGGCGGGTTTTGGCCGATCACCCGTGAGACTCGCTTCGAGTGGGACTTCCTACGGGTGTGCATCAGTGTTTCGGTCACCACCGGCGAGGATGGGGTAAGAAAAGACCAACCGGCTGGTCCCAGGGATCCTCCTCAACGTGTGAATGGGAGGAAAAAACTGCCGCAGCCTGGGCGGCAAACTTCTCCCTCTTCTGGTAGTACGCCAACGCAATCTCTCGCTGGTGCTGAGCAGCGTCAAGGTCGATCTCGTCCTCGTCAAACTCAAAGTCTCCTCCGTCTTCTGTTGACTCGTCCGAATGGAATTCAGTATGGTTGGCTGGAGCGGAAGCAGGTTCGTCATCCTCGTCACTATCCGGAATCGGTTCAGGATCGGACTCGTCGTCCGAATCCTTCGACGAGGATCCCAACTGAAGCTTCCGAGGAAACCTTTCCACCACCTGGAACTTCATAGGGCCATGAGCGATGGGAGTCGTCGGTTGCTTCGGCTGAAGTCGAGCGGGAGTGACGTCACCCCAATCCTGTTGCGGACCAGCAGAGATAGGCGACTCTTCCGGCGGTAAGTCAAAAGTAACGCTCTTCTGGGGCTTTAGACGCTTTGATTTATCAGTGCTGGTTTTTGTGTCGATCTCGAGGAGTGTATTCCTTTCTTTCTCTTCTTTCGCCTTGAAGTCCTTGACGTCCTTGAGGAGTGCACGGCCCATCGCCCTCTGAAGCTCACGGGCGGCTTCAAGACGTTTCTTCTTGGCGGCACGAGATTCCTCCTCTTCAGCAGCTTCCCTCTCCGCCTCGAGACGCTCTTCTTCCTCTAGCGTGTCGAGGATCCGCTCCTGTTCGGTACGTCGCCGTGCCTTCTCCTCTTCCGAGAGCGCCCACGAAGGCAGATCTACACTGAATGAAGGGGCGAAACTGCTCGCAGAAGCGGTTTGTTCGGGCCCGACTTGTTCTGTTATTTCGATTATTGGAAGGCCTTCTTCGTTGAGGAGCTGAAAGACGTAATCGACATCAGTTTGTGTCGGATTCACCGCACGACGCAGATTAGAAAAATAAGGCGTGGCGAACCTGACCCTTCTCGTTCTGAGTCACTTCGTGAGAGTCCGAACTTCCGAGCATCGCGCCCAACTTCAACGAGACTCGGCTTAGTTGATCTGGAGTGAGCTTTCCCCCGTTCTTCTCTTCCACAGCGGCGAAGAGGTCCTTTATGACTGCGCAAAACGTAGCGATCAGTGTCCAGTGTGGAGATAACAGTGGCGCAAGGATAAGATACGTTTGTTTGTGTCATCGTCCATAACGAATTGAGTGGGTGAATTCCTGGCGGGATCGTGGTGGGCGGGAGAGAGATCATGCTCCCGCTTCTTCGGCACTTCTAATCAGACGCCGGCGGGACGCGGGATCTTTTTTGTGGTGATCGCCCGAAAAAAAAAATTCCATCCTCCCCCTCCGTCATCGGCAAAACACTCTGTTTCTGAATGGTCGTGGTCAACCCAGAACCGAGCACTTCTGCTCCGAAGCGCAAAAACCGAAGGTCTCTGCACAAAAAGAAATCCTCCGCCGTTCCCGGACCTGCGGTGGAGAAAATTGGCGTCGAGGCAGATCAAGAGATGGAGCCGGTCGACCAGGAGGTTTATGACCCAGAATCTCACGCTACAACATCCACAGCTGAAGTGGTCGCTGAGGAGGTTGTCCAAGACCAACCAGGAGACGTTTGGGACGACGACGAAGTTATGATTGACACCGATCTCTCCGCTACCACTGGGACAGCACCCGCTTCCGCACCGTCATTCCCCGCTCTAACAGGTTCCGCGCTCCAAGCCTCGCTAAAGTCTGAGATGAGACGAATACCGATTCCTCCACACCGGGTGTCCCCACTGAAAAAGGATTGGGTCAACATTTTTGGTCCGCTCACTGAGATCCTGGGACTCCAGGTTCGGATGAATGTCCAACGGAAAGCAGTTGAGGTCCGGGTGAGTGTGTCCTATTCTATTTTATCTCTTATTATTTCTTACTTGTGTCCCGTTCACCAGACATCAAAGCACACGGAAGAGGTCGGGTCGCTCCAGAAAGGTGCAGATTTCGTCAAAGCCTACGCACTTGGGTTTGATGTTAACGTGCGTTTTGTTCCCATGTCCCGTTAGCCTATAACTGAACGAGACGCGTAGGATTCAATTGCCCTCCTCCGGTTGGACGATCTCTACCTTGACTCCTTCGAGATCAAAGATGTTAAAACCCTACAAGGGGACCATCTCGCTCGTGCCATCGGTAATTAAAAGCTTTCCTGCTCAGCTTCACGGATTCCTCATTACGTTTACAGGTCGCATCGCTGGCCAAGATGGGAAAACGAAATTCACCATCGAAAATGCGAGCAGGACACGGATCGTCCTCGCGGACACGTACGTTCTACCCCCTCTCAGCTCGTTGTTCCTCCGTCCTCCTAACCTCATCCTTCCGCCAGAAAAATACACATCCTTGGTTCGTTTCAAAACATCAAGGTCGCTCGAGACGCCATCGTATCTCTCATCCTTGGATCACCACCAGGAAAGGTATACGCCGGCCTGCGCACAGTCAGCAGTAGAATGCGTCAGCGTGCGCTGTAGTTCCTCTGACCCTTGGAGCGGACACCCGATACCTCTGTATCACACATCTGTTCTCTCATCACGCGCTTGTTTTTGTTTGTATGTTGTAGATTGTGGGTATACAATTGCTGGACAATCGTCGGCGACGATGCGTTAGTATGTGCTACAGTGTCCAGCCTGAGCGAGCTTTTGAGGATATAGTAAGCGAACGCGAGATCGGAAACTTCAAGAACCAAGACTACCCAACGAGGAGAAAAGTTATCGACGAAGGAGCGGGATCAAAGCCGCCGAGGACGGAGGTTTTCTGCCCGTGTGGAGGAATACCTGTTATGTGAGAGCTCAGCTCTGTGTTAACGTAACCGAGTTCGTGGGCAATCACCTGTTGGTGGCAGCTTCGTCGATGGGCGGGCCCTCTCCACTCCCCACCATGACTTTCATACCAGCACTGGGAACCCCATCCACCATGACGTAAACCCACCCAGGCCCGGGTGGGTAGATCTCCCCGTTTGGAGGACCCACAATCGTAATTTCATCGTCACCGGTGACAGAGTTGACGAGGTAAACGAGACGCGAATTAGCATGAACACCGTGCGTGACGAAACCGAGGTCCATGAGGGAGACTGTACGAGCCGATCAGTGAACCGTCGGAAGGCGACTGAGGACAAGATACCTTGAATATCGCGCCCTTGAAGTGACCATCCGACGACAGGCTGTACCTTGACTACAACCCGCTGACCAAACCCAAGTCTCTTCTCACTACCACCCACACTCGAGATGACAGGCCGTTCCTGGGACATGTACGGAGGTTTCAACCACTCAACGCGATACTCCGTCCCAAACGTCATCGCGCTCCTATCAACATTCGGGTTACTTCCCGCGATCATGATGTCTCCGTTCGGGGTCAACGTCGCGACCGAGTGGTACATCCTCGGTATCTCGCTGGTTGGCATACCATCCGACGAAAACCTTTGTCCAACCGGTGCTCGCGGATCGTACAAAACCGGAGTGAGGACTGGCCTATCCGCGTTGGAGTTTCCTACTTGCGATTGGACGTTGCCGTACCCGGCGATCCCAGTCTCGGCTCCATTGACGATCACGACCTGTCCAGTTGGAAGGAGAACAGCATCGGGCATCATACGGGCTTGGGGCATGTACTCGACTTCCCAGCCACGTGCGATCCCTTCTTCCGAGAGGACGATCCGAGAACATTGAGCAGAGGCCGGTTCCTGAGAAGATATTTCCCAACTGGGTCGGGTGTCGTCGATTGTAGAACCCCCACATACAAGGATCTCAGAAGTGTATTCCGTCTCCGGGGAAAGGGGGAGAAGAAGGGCGGTTCCGGACATAGGATATGTGACACGAACACCATTGGGAATGGGAGGAAGCCGACGTTCGTAGTCCGATCGCCAGTCGTAGAGCATCGCATCGTTGTTGGCCGCAACGAACACGTAGCCATTCGAGATGGAAAAGGCGGCGGGGAACAGGTTTGAATTGAGCGTTGAGGCGAGGAACTGGGAATAGATCGGAACGCCAGGGTCCAAAATGGATTTGGGGGGATAGTATTCGATCGTTGGGTTGTTGACAGTAGCGTTGTTTATCCAACCTCCGGTGGTGGAACCTCCAAGAATCATCGCGCTACCATCCGAGATCCTGACCACGGTGTTATACCAGCGCGGGCTTGTCAATCGGATTCTGGAGGGATCGTCAAAGATGTCGCAGCCGCCCACGTCCTCCAAATCGCAGGGATGGAAAAGCCGTACAGCCTGAACTCCGTTCACATCTCCAAAATCCGTGGCATTTGTAAAGTCCTCGACGACAGGGTTCCCGCCAATGTTGAGCATAGTTCCATTTCCAAGGAAAGAGCCACCAGCGCAGAAGGAGTTGGATTGCATAGAAAGAGGTTTGACCGAGTGAGTGTGGAGGTTGTATAAAGCTCCCCAAGCGGGGTGACCGTTGATCCCAAGAGGGTTGTGTTGGACCTTGTCCACAATCAGCGCGTGCGAATCGGAGATGACGGCAAGCTGCATAGCGTTGACTCCAGTAGATCCAGCCTGGGTCAACGTCCATCCAGAGTTCTGTCGAGCGGCGGGTTTCGATCTCCGGCCGGAGTCTCTTTGCGCTATCGTCACCTCGTCCGGGTTGGTAATCACAAAAGCGTCAACATCGATGAGGTAACCTCTTGAACCGGGTCTCCGCTTCCCGCTGTTCACGACCTTTATGTTGTGTCGCCCGCGAGAGAGACCGTACTGCCAGAAGAGCCGTTGTTGTCTCCTCGAAACGTCGTTCCAAGTATCCACAGCCCGGACGAATAACCCATCAATGTACACGTTCGCCACGCCGTGTCGAACTCCCGTGTTTCCGAACCACTCGATCCCGGTGCCAGTGAACGAGAAGAAAACAGAAGCGTCCCTCCGAGTGGAAGAATGAAGCGTATTCTCGACGTAGGCAGCCGAGAAGGACTCCGTCCAAGTTCCAGTGTACAAGACCAGAGGAGAAGCCGAGTCGTAGGCCCTTGCTCCAGGAGGGACGTAGAAGGGAGTGAATACCAATGTTCCAGACAGGGGTAGCCCATTGCTCGAATTCTGCACGTTTCCGTTCCATGCTGAGTCGCCTCCGACGGCCAGGAAAGCGCGAGAAACAATGGTAGACCATAGAAGGAGGGATTTGCGCATGACGAGATGACCGGTGAAGAGATGGCGGTGGTCGTGGTTGGTCTTCAAAAGCCAACCAGTCAACTTCCCACGGGGAATGCAACCCCAACACGTGCCATGATAACAATGCGGCCAATAAATAGCTCTCGTAAAGGCTCGAAAACAGATCTTCGGTACCTTGACCCCGACTGGGGTATGGTAATATCATCCGCCATAAAATGCCTCAGTCGCCAATACGATTCCCTTCATCAAGTAGCTGTGTTTGCCCAAGGCGCGTGGTGGCGACAAGACGGTCGGACCGCCAATCTCTATTGTGGTTCGCCCCTTGTTCGCAACCTCCACCTTACATCACCTTCTCGCAGCCGCGTTCGCTTTGGGTCATGGATACCAAGCCTCAACAACCGAAGGGGCGTGGCGGAACTCTCTCTTCGTTGAACGTGGCCATCCAGGCCTTGAATCTCGCGAAGGAGATCTCGAGCGTCACACCAGCAAAGGCAGTTTTCGGCTCCGTCAGTGCCCTCCTCACAATGATCAGAGTACATTTCCTCCCTACAATCAGATGTTCCGAGCTCATACGCAGTCAGGATTCGATGGCAAATGAACTGGAATACGTCGAGCTCGGGTTATCCTGTGCTGACATCTGCAAATCCCTCGACCGGGGGATGAACGGGAGGCGGTTGGAAGACTTCAGTCAATCCGTGTGCGATGCGATAAGTCAATTGACGACGTGAGTTGAACCACCGAGACACATTTTGAGTCCTCCTACCTACCGTGCTTTCGGACTCCAGGACTGTTGCAGAAATACAAAGAAAGGTTATCAAACGGAGTAAACGGAATCCAGTCTCCCGACTCCTTCACGCGAAGGATGATGCGGGGGCTATCGCGGCCTGGAAATTGGACCTAACCAGGATCCTTCAAGTTTTCAACGTGTGTTCACCGTGCTCCTGCTTGGTTGCCACTGATCGCCTCGTTCTCAGACTGAGCTGTCTATGAATACGCATACAATTGTTGTCGACATGCATCAGAACATGTTGAAAACCCGTGAGATCCAAAACAGGTCAGTTGCCTTGGCCACCAAGAAATCCAGCGTCTTACACTTGCATCCAGCATGGCTGGGGAATCTTCACCTCCACCACCGAGGGCCTACTTCGGCCGCAGCGAGTTGATCGAGAGGATCGTAGGTCTGGCAGACAATTTCACTCCAGTCGCTCTCATCGGGACCGGTGGAATTGGCCAGACGAGTACTGCTCTGACCGTCCTCCACGACGATCGCATCAAACAACGATTCGGTGACAATCGTCGGTTCATCCGCTGCGACAAGTTCCCCGCCTCGCTCCCTCATTTCCTCCACCGCCTTTCCATAGCTATCGGCGCAGGTGTCGAAAACCCCGAGGATCTGACTCCCCTTCGTCCATTCCTATCATCAAAACAAATTTTCATCGTCCTCGATAATGCCGAGTCCATTCTCGACCCGCGAGGAAGGGACGCCGAGGAGATTTACGCCGTGGTGGAGGAGCTGAGCCAGTTCGGCAACATCTGTCTCTGCCTCACATCTCGTATATCCGTCATTCCTCTTGCCTGCGAGAGCCTCGACGTACCCACATTGTCGATGAAAGCTGCGTGTGATGCGTTCTATTGCGCCTACAAGCACAGCGGACGCTCTGATCAAGTCAGCAATATCCTGAAACAATTGGACTTTCACCCGCTGTCAGTCACCTTGCTCGCCACAGTTGCACACCACAACAAGTGGGGCACAGATTGGCTGACCAAGGAATGGGGGAAACGACAGACAGGGATGCTTCAACGCAGCACAATCAGAGCCTAGCAGCCACCATTGAACTTTCACTGGCTTCGCCGATGTTCCAGGAACTCGGCCCCGATGCCCGAGAGCTCCTCGGAGTTGTCGCCTTCTTCCCTCAAGGTGTTGACGAGAACAACTTTGATTGGTTGTTTCCCGCCAGATCGAGCGTCTTCGACACCTTTTGCAATCTCTCCCTAACATATCAAAGCAGGGGATTCATTACGATGTTGGCGCCGCCTCGTGACTATCTTTACCCCAAAGGCCCAAAGTTGTCCCAACTCCTTTGCACGACTAAGGATCGTTACTTCAGCCGATTGTCAGTTCAGGTCGATCCTGACAATCCTGGCTTCGGGGAGGCGCGATGGATCGTCTCGGAGGATGTGAATGTCGAGCATCTACTTGACGTCTTCACATCCACTGATGCAGATTCAGACGATCTCTGGAACGCCTGTGCTCATTTCATACAACACCTCTATTGACACAAACCACGGCCAGTTGTGTTAGGGTCGAAGATCGAAGGACTTCCAGACAACCATCCCTCCAAGCCGCAATACTTGCTTAGGCTCTCGCGGTTGTCGGCTTCGGTTGGAAATAATGCGGAGGAAAAACGGCTCCTTGGTCACGCCTTGAACCTCTGCAGAGAGCGGGGGGATGACACTAATCTCGCTCGAACGTTGCTGTTCCTATCTGATGTAAATCAAAGGCTGGGCCTCCCCGAGGAAGGGGAATCACAGGCGAAGGGAGCGTTGGAAATTTTATGAACGATTCCATACCGTGTTGGGCCAAGCGCAGTCTTTACTTGGATGCTGTGTGAGGACAACCAACTTAACACCGCAGAAGAAGCCGCCTCCCGAGCGCTTGATCTCCTCTCAGGTGAAGGAAATCAATTCCTGGTCTCCAAATGTCACCGCCTCCTTGGTGATATATCATACCGCCGGAAGGAGGAGAGAGAGACAGCCGTCAACCACTACAAGGCAGCCCTTGGGATCGCGTCCTGTTTTGACTGGCACAATGAACAATTTTTGTGTCATTTATCCCTGGCGGATATCTTTGCCAATGAGGGCAGGTTCAGCAATGCTCACATCCACATTGAGCACTCCAAGTCGCATACGGTCGACAACGCATACAATCTGGGTTCCGTGCTGAGAGTGCACGCTTGCATTTTGCATGCGCAAGGTAGACTTGAAGAGGCGAAGTCTGAGATGCTCCAGGCTACTGTCATCTTCGAAAAACTCGGGGCTGCGCATGATCTGGAGCAGGCCAGAACGCTCCTCCAGGGCATCCAAGAGGAAATGAACAACCCGGTTGCCACTGAGGAATTGGACAGCGATGGCGAGTTGCTCAAAACGATGCTGTTTCCTACGCCTACTAATTCCCCGTTCTTTTAGTTCAGTGCCTTGAATGATAATGTCAGCGCTTGCCTCCGCATGTCACTCATCCCCTTGAACTGTTCTCCGTTTTTTTATTTGATCCCCACCCAGCATTTTTTCCTTCCCTTTCGAAACTCTCCCCATTATAACATCCTCTACTCGCGTACATCATTCCATATTTGTTGTCCCACTACTCGTCGTTGATTTACATATCGTGTTAGCTCCGCCAGCGGCGACCGCGACGCTGCCAATACCCTGCATGTTCACAAGCAGATGCTGGAGGAAGTCCTCGTTCCTAGCTCGATGCGCCCCGACAACGATAGTTTCTGGCCCTAGCGACCCGTTAAACCAAGGGTATGCAGTGCGGGGGTCAAAGGGCGCATGTGAAGGAGTATCGGAAGAGTTTGAGACCGAAATCGATAAGAGTGATGGTGGATATATGACCAGAGGCGTCACCCGTGGGTCCTTGCGTAGGGTAAAACGGACCCTGAGTCCCCGTACGACGCATAGCGGACGAGATGGCTTAGCATCACCGGGACACCAGGATCATTGGAATACCGGTTGGGCATTGCCACCGGTTGCAATGGGTGCCTGATCATTTCAGCCGAATGTCAGTCCAGGGTCCATCATTATAATCTGACGCTGGCATTGTAATACCAGGCCATGACCTTCTCATTTGATTCTCCAGTTGGAACAAGGCTTGGTGGTATGGGTTGCGTCATACACTCCAATGTAATGAACAGACTCCATTCATCGGTAGGCTGGGATTTAGGACAAAGTGAAACCATTGGAAAAGATAAAACAAAACAGTACAGAGAGGGTAAACATGGCTAAACTTGTGCAAAGAACAATTGCACCAAATGGACCTTTTACAGGCTGTGAGGGTGACAAAGCAGCAGAGATGATCGGACCGCTGGCTCTGGTCACACCTGGAATAAAACATAAGTAGCAGCTGATCCCCAAATGGCTAAGGCGTAAGGATTTGCCAGGCTGTTTGGAGGGGTGCTGGCTTTGGTTCTGCCAATTGGAATTGCACCCCCATGTAATCCTTGCTCACCTGGTTCAGTTATTTCAAACACTGATCATGTTGCAAAGTTGGAACACTGTTCTGGCATATCAATGAGATAGGTGTAGTTACAATACATTCCATAGCATGGGGTAGTGAGGCTCCTTGTTGGAAAAACACTTCAAGTAACATTCCTAGCCAAATCCAAGGCTATCATGAGAAGTGAGTTTTGGATCTGTTCTAGGTGTTGGTATCAGACAGCTGGGTTAGCTCAGAGTCAGAAGTGGGGGGAATGCTGCCTAGCCTCATGGTGGGACCCCTGTCCGTGGACATGGGGGTGTCTACTGGTACAGGTGCGGGGTCTGCTCCATGGGTATGGTGTCAGAACTGACCTCACCAACAGGCCTACTGAACTGATGCTAGTCTCCTATGATGCTTGGTACACAAAGTTATGGGTAACTGCAGATCTCTTCAGAGTGGGTCGAGACAGACCACTCCCGTTGTCGCACATAGGGACAGCCTGGCCATTTATTTGTAGTATTTACACACAACAGAATGCTTCACAACACCCAGGAGAAGACACCCATTTCACCCTCCAAGGCCCCCACAATGTCTACCTCTCCAGAACTCATCCTAAGGCTGACAGAAGCCAATGGAACCTCATAGAAGCCA
>Ga0307511_10005017_pt1 | contig 13506 bp, 6 predicted proteins | sample 13_EM_MG_FD_200266 | JGI IMG/M metagenome (GOLD analysis project Ga0307511, IMG submission 200266) | Populus trichocarpa ectomycorrhiza microbial communities from riparian zone in the Pacific Northwest, United States - 13_EM | ecosystem: Host-associated > Plants > Roots > Unclassified | place...
GCGTCCAGAGCCAAGGCCTTATAAGTGCATGCTCACCTTGACTAGTAAGACGCGTTTTGGGGTCATGCGTGGCTGCCAAGAACAAAACCGTGAGGGGGACCTGGGTGGAAGCCCTGGATTTGGGTGGACTTGGAGGCCTAAAGCGGACAATATCTTGCTAGTGAGGTGGGGTGTTACATTTGGTATCAGAGCCGAGGACGGCTCGTCTTAAGGTGGGGGGATTGTAAGATCCCACATCGGAAGCGAGCGTCCAGAGCCAAGGCCTTATAAGTGCATGCTCACCTTGACTAGTAAGACGCGTTTTGGGGTCATGCGTGGCTGCCAAGAACAAAACCGTGAGGGGGACCTGGGTGGAAGCCCTGGATTTGGGTGAATTGGGAGGCCCAAAGCGGACAATATCTTGCTAGTGAGGTGGGGTGTTACAGAAGCACACCTTGAGTCCAATATGTTTAGGTCTAGATAGTGTGTTTGGATTTATTTTTCACCTTTAATGGGTCCGAGCCTAACACTCGCCAGAGATTTTTTCAAGACCTCATACGAGTCCCTTAGTATTTTATATTGATTCAATGCATATTATTTTGAGTATAATACAACTCAAAATATCATAAAAAGTGAAATTACACTTTAACCCCTCCTCTCCATAAAAGGACAAGATTCATGGGCTATAAATACACTATGAATCTTTCAAGTCAAAGGTTCACAATCTCTTTATTCTTAACATTTTCAGCATACATATTTTCAGAGTTTATCTCAATAAAATGTCATTGCATTTTCTCTCTCTTTAAAGTTACTGACTTTACCATCGGATAGTCCCTACGACCATCAAAGGGGATCTTTTATAGGTACCGGTTACCTTGGCTTACCAGACATCACCTGCTACCAGTTATCAGCTCTCTAGGCTTTCCATATCAAGTCACCAAACACTTTGACTAGGGATAATAAAGCAGATTGTTTGAACCAAGAGATCAACCAATTATTTAACACATCAACCTTATTCCTAAGCATCCTGGACTCTAGGGCTCATCAATTGGCACCTTCTGTGGGAAACTAATAAAAAACCCATCAGTTTATAAAACTTGTTTTTGACATTTTCAAGACAAATCTACCTATTACTATGAACACTTCTACCTAACTAGACCTTCAACAACTCACCAATCAGGTACAACTCCTCACTCAGACCGTGTTGACAACCTAAGGTTAAATTAGACCTTGCCACCCCGACAAGTTTTGACACCCTCGGCAACATACAACGCTAAAAAAGAAACACAGTCAAAAGAATAAGGTCAGAATTTGAAATGATAATAAAATGAGAGGATAATTCTAAATTTTGGATAGATCAATACGAATTACGAGGAGAGTAGAAAGAAAAAAAGGGAAAGAAGAAAGAAAGTGTCGCCGAAGACATAACATAGAGAATTAGGGAACATGCCCAAATAAAGGACCACGTCGTGCCGCTTCCAATGCAATTGTTGAAGGTAGTGTTTCGGCACTAGAATAAGTCGCATGCACTGCTAGAGCATCGTGGCTTCCTTAACTTGTTGGCATGTGTATTGCACAAGTCAGCCAAACTTCACTGGGCTGTTAACTTCAATCCCCCATATTTGTTTTAGTATTAAATTTAGTCCATAAATCCTTAATTGCTCTAAATCAATATAATTTAGTTTTATTTTGGCAAATTAAGCGCCAAAAGTTTTCCTTAATATTAAGAGATTTCTACATCTAGGCAATCAAAATAAACCATTCAATCAATTCCTAAAAAAACCAAATATGGAAGTATCAAATTAAAAAAAAAAATTAACCTGAGTTTTTCCCCTTTTCATGCAATTCATTTTTTAATGGGAGAAAATTAAAGGGATTTAATATTTTTCAAAGCTTGAAATGTGGTTCCAAAAATTTTAATGGCTATAAACCAATAAAATAAAATTTTATGTTATTAAATTAAATATCAACAATATTTCTGACACCACAAGAATAGGCAAAACAACTCTGCCACTAAATTTTTACAATATCAAATGAACAGATTAAAAGATAAAAGCTAAAAAAACAAAATATAAAATATCGAAGGATAAAAAAATAAAAAAGAAATCGATGTGGATCAGAGGGGCTACAATAATTCGAAGAGGAGACTTAAATAATTACTAGTACAGGCCTAAATTAAGCCCCCACACCAATTATATATATATAAAAAACGCTTAAAGAAGCTTCAAATCAGTAATCACTCTTTCAAATCTTTCCTTTTCGTTTATTCAGTTAAGGAAACACAGAGAGGCAGCCGCCACTGCCCAATACAATTTTCTCTCCCTGTAAATTACACAGCAAAACAACCCAGAAAAGGAAGACGAATGAATTCTATTCACATTTCATCAAATCCCATTGTTTCTCACTCACTCACTCACCACCGTTGGCTCTCCACTTCACACAAACTCTATCCCCAAGTGATCAAAATCAACGGCAGAAAATCACTGACAACATCATGCCTCAATGTAGACGTGAATGCGCCAGATATTTCAAGAAAAGTAACAGCCCAAAACAGCAAAGAAGTGATAGAGCTAGAAGGGAAGGTAATGGTAGGGACATACGGGAGAGCGCCTGTTGTTTTGGTGAGTGGCAAAGGTTGTAAATTGTATGATGTTGAAGGGCGTGAGTATTTGGACATGACTTCAGGGATTGCTGTTAATGCTTTAGGACACTGTGATCCTGATTGGGTTAAGGCTGTTGCTGATCAAGCTCATGTTTTGACTCATGTTAGCAATGTCTACTATTCTGTTCCTCAGGTTAGGTTTCTTTTTCTTTTTTTTTCATGTTTTCAGCACTTGTTTTTTTGGTCTTTTTAGAAATTTCAGTGAGTGGGAAATGTGTATATGTTTACGGGATCCCACATTTTGAGGAAATTTGGGATAGTGTAAGAAAGTTGAATTCTTTGAAATGGCTCTTGTTTGGATGCTAAGAAAGTGTGGGAAATGTTAGGAAGGTTGAATTCTGGAAATTTCCTTTTTTTTATCTTGTGTGAAGCGGGTGTGTAGGTTGTGAAAATGGTGAATTGAGGAGCTTTTAGGAGATATGAAGTATTGAAAGAATGGGCTCAAGTTAGTTCAAGCAAAGCACATTGGTTTCGTACTTCTTGAAATGGGGCATTAGAGCTCTAAAAAGTATTATTTGGACAGTATATTTAGCACAAGAGAATTGGATGGATGTATTGAAGATGGAATTAAATGGATAGTTTATCAAACTTGAGTAATGTAATGGATAATGCAACGTTTTGCTGGGATGGCCTGATGGTCAAGCTAGAGAAGTCAGGGGTTTAGGTGTTAGAGGTTTAATTGGGATTGAAGGGGTAGAACCAGGACATGACATAAATCCATGTTGATTGTTGTTGTGAATGTGGTTTAAGTGATTAGGGATGAATCTAATAAGAAAGTCAAAATGAGTTACTTTTAACGTTTTTTAAAGACCAAATTACAAATTAACGTAGTGTAAATGGAAACAAGTTTGGATTTTGGGCGTAAGTTCCCAGATGTATATGAAATAAATTTTAAAAATGGGAACGGGTCTTAAGCACTGGATTCATCTAGAAGGATATTTGAACTGGAACAGCTTGCACTGGACCAGCTCCTGGTTTTCCCAATCCCACCGGCCTATCCGGTTTGGATTTGAAAATAGTGGGAATTTGACGTATTCATATATTTGTTTTAGTGGTATGGTAAAAGTCTTTATTTTAAAAAATAAGAATTAGTAATGGTGTTTCTGCAGGTAGAGCTTGCTAAGCGTCTAGTGGATTGCTCGTTTGCTGATCGAGTGTTTTTTACAAATTCTGGAGCAGAGGCAAATGAAGCAGCTATCAAATTTGCTAGGAAGTTCCAAAGACACTCAAACCCTGACGTGAAAGACCCAGCTACAGAATTCATATCTTTCACTAATAGCTTCCATGGCAGGACAATGGGTGCACTTGCTTTAACAAGCAAAGAACAATATAGATCACCTTTTGAACCTGTTATGCCTGGAGTCACTTTTGTAGAATATGGAAATATAAAGGCTACACAAGAATTAATTCGGCGTGGGAAAACTGCTGCAGTTTTTGTGGAACCCATCCAAGGTGAAGGAGGCATTTATAGTGCAACAAAGGAGTTTTTGGAGTTCTTGCGAACTGCTTGTGATGATGCTGGGGCACTCCTGGTGTTTGATGAGGTAATCAACTGAATAAGAAAAATTAAATGTTCAATTTTGTGGGCAGTGTCAATTGTCTGAAAACTGCATTTTAGTATGTATATGCACTTCTGCATGCGCACACAATTTAGTCCTTTCTTTTGCTTTTCCAAAATGTTTTATTTTAAAGATCAATATTACTCTGGAACCTAAAGTGCCATTCTATTATTTACTAAGGTAGTGATGGCCACTAGTTAGAATTAGCTTGTTTCTTCTTCCTTTTCTCCTGATCAATAGAATTATTATGGAAAAATAGAGCACCTAAAGTTTGGCAGCACATATGAGCACTCAGGAATTGCATGGAAGTGCACCTGAAAAAAAAATGGAAAGAAAGAAAACGGAAAATCATTCCCTTGACAGAAAACAAGGAGAACAAATTTTTCAAAACCCTTAACTAATTAGATGATACCGTAGGAGGACCAGTGATGGCTTAGAACATCAAAATGCTGCCTTTCCCTTTTCCTGTTCCTTCATATTGTGAACCTTCATTTTTATTTGACTCATAGATAACAAACTGCCTTTTAGTATTATCAACCATGAATGCATTTGCCATCTAATTACTTGTACTGGTGAAATTTCTTATGACTTATCTTGTGCGAATGTTTTCCTTGTTCTGCAGGTGCAATGTGGTTTAGGTAGAACTGGATACCTCTGGGCCCATGAAGCTTATGGGATCTTCCCAGATATAATGACACTCGCAAAACCACTTGCTGGAGGTCTACCTATTGGTGCCGCTTTGGTGACTGAAAGAGTTGCTTCATCTATAAATTATGGTGACCATGGAAGTACATTTGCTGGTGGTTCCCTTGTTTGCAATGCAGCCCTTACTGTTCTGGAGAAAATCTCAAAACCAGAATTTTTGGCTAGTGTATCTAAGAAAGGGCTGTACTTAAAAGAAATTTTGCAGCAAAAGCTTGGCAGGAACTCACATGTGAAAGAAATCCGAGGTCTTGGGTTTATTATTGGAATTGAGTTGGATGTCCCAGCCTCACCACTAGTTTCTGCTTGTCGAAATTCTGGCCTTCTTGTGTTAACTGCTGGAAAAGGAAATGTCGTGAGACTTGTGCCTCCATTGACTGTAACTGAGCAGGAACTTCGTCTTGCATCTGATATTCTACAAAATGCAATGTCTGTACTTGATGAGAATAATTCAGAGTAGGGGGAGAAACAATTGCAAACCTGCAACCTTCCGCACCAGACCAGACTGACTTATTCTTGTTGTAGCTTTAAATTATGATGTTGTAACTCCTGTACAATCTTTTTTGTTTTTGTTTTTTTAATTACTCTTGTACAATCAAAAGGCTATGTTGTGGTTGTAAATTGTAATAGTAAGTTTTTCTTTTTTAGCTGCTTCGGATTGAGATGGTCTAGTCCTGTTGCGGATCGTAGAATGCATGTTAATTGAGACCTGAAGTAACGCAGCTGGTTCAAGTATACTTTAGAAGTGTACAAGTAGTGAAAGTTCTGAGGCCTGGGAGTGTGGCTTAACAAGTAGATTTAAAAGAAAACTTACAAAAAAAAAAAAAGATTATTATTATTTGGATAAGTTTAAAATATACTTAAAATTTTGGAGAAAAGGTTGTTTGCTTTTCACTAGTATTGGATAAACATGCCAAGTTCTAATGAGAATAATAAATTTGACATGAGCTTTTCTTGATTGTTTTTTCAACATGATAGTAATAGGTTCTTCAGCAATACAAGACACCCTTTCGACTTGCATTAATCTTTATATGGGACACTTGAAGGCTTAAGGGAAAGCTTCGATCTTATCCCTAAAAGAAACACAGAGGTAGCCATGGGTCAGATTTCAATTGCAGGTTGCTTGCCACTCATTCAATTTTTGCTAGTGTAATTAATGTGTCTGATTGTCTCTTTTTTGCATAGCCTGGACCTTACATAACAAATATGAAGCTTTGCTGAGTTGATTATTCCTTGGAAAGTGACAAACTGCCTCTCTCTTAACTATGATGTTGTCTCCTGATCAAATAGTGCCCCTTAATTGTGTTATTCTTGTATTATTTCTCACTTATTTTTTTGGATGGAGAAACGATGCTCTATTACTTTTATTTTCTAAAAAAAATTATTAAATCATTTATTGTCAATAACCGTTTCAAATTGCCCCCAACATATTTGGTTGTATGCATCCTTATAACTTTCATCAAAGTCCACTCATGTAATAATATTTTTATCAAGTATTATAGTCATTTTTCAAAGAGTAAACCAACTTTTATTCATGAAGATGCCCCACAAGCATTACATTACTCTCAACTACTGATGGAGTTCACCAATTCATCAACTATCATAGACTATTTTTTGTTTAGCAACATTGCTCTCAGCTGATCTAGCTATGCTCACTCATTTGACTATCATTAAAAGGCACTTATTATTGTCAAATGTTATTCATAGCTTTGATGGATTTTGTTGAATCATCATTTGACTATTATTTCCAATGGACTCCTTGCCCCTAATTGAATTAGATATTATCTATTACCCCTATAAGGTTCATACTATTTTTCTTTAGATGCTCAACTTTCCAATAACGACTCATAAGAAATGTTAACATCACTTTTGTCAAGAACTTTGCAAAATTAGTCAATGACCTTCGGTGTTTGAATTTTTTGCTTTCATGACCCCAAGACACGTCATTCAACACTAAAATGCTGATTTTTCTTTAGATGCTCAACTTTCCAATAACGACTCATAAGAAATGTTAACATCACTTTTGTCAAGAACTTTGCAAATTTAGTCAATGACCTTCGGTGTTTGAATTTTTTGCTTTCATGACCCCAAGACACGTCATTCAACACTAAAAGGTTGCTTTTGTGCGTATTTGGTTGATTATTAATGAGGTAAGGATGAGAAAGAAGTGTTAGATCAAAGTTAGGCTATTCATGGCTCAAATGAATTTCTTGTATTTTGAAAATAAAAATTTACCCGATGTAAGCTTAAAATAATTTTGTTTTAAATTTAGTATAATTTTCAAGGGGTTTAATCTTTCTTTAAGCAAATGGTGATTTGGTCTCTTATACAAATGATATTTAAAGGATTGAAGGTATATGATGAGGTAACCTTCTGCCTTTTTGGTTTTAATGGAAAATGCTCGAGTGAAAGCTCGAGATTTTGTTTGAGAAAAAAATGTTTTTTTTTACACTCATTTTATCAACATAAATAATAACGAGTAGCTTCTTCGTGATGTGATGATTCTTGTAAAAACATTTTTTGTATTTTAAAAGCGTTATTTATTAGTCCAAGTTGCTTGCTTGATTAGAAATGACTTTTTAAAAGCATATAATGTAGATTGTGGCTTTTGGTTATGGAAGAAAAGAATTCATAGGCTTAAAGAGTGTTTTAAGGTTCGGAAGACTTAGGATCATTATCATTTACTTGACTCATTGTGTCTTTCAATCTTCTTTTCTTTTGTCGTATTTTTTTTATTTGCCCTTTTTTATTGCTTTGGTAGGGCATTCTCATTTTGTTTTGACCTTGACCTTGACTTGGTCATTTTTGTTTTTCATTTAGGCATACCCCCTAACATTTGAATTTCTCGAGCTTTTTTGCTTTTAGATTTCACCATTTTTCTTAACTCTTGAATTTCCATTTGCCCTTAGTGTAGGGGCATAATTCTAGTCAGAATCAACTCTTGATCTTTGAAATTTTGATTTGCTCCCAGCATAAAGTGTGATCCTAGCTATTGTTTTTATGAAGAAAAAATTATTCAGGCTTAAATGAAGGCCACAAGAGATATGTTTAGAACATGAAAGAAATAAAAAAAAGATGGTCTTTTATCATTTAAAGCGCAAACGATTAGGATCGATAAATTTTATCCTCAAATAGTATAATGGTTTGGACTTGCAAAGAACTGTGTTTTTATAAATCCATGACTAGCAAATCCACTACATATGATCATGCATTCAACTAAAAGATGACCTAGAGATACATAGGATGTGAGTTTTTGCATATTGTTTTTCATTTTTCATGTCTTTGGTTCAAGTTTGTTTGGTCATCTTAGAGAGGAAGTTGTCAGATTAATTTTTTTGCCATCTTTGGAAAAAGATGTTGAAATGTTGTTTTGAACAAACATCAAATTTAATTTCAAAATAAAAAAGTCATTCTAATTCTTCATGATTATTTTGGCAAAAGAGGTTTTTTACAAAACTGATTTGGTCATAATTTTTTTGAACAGAGCCATGGGATCACTTATGAGGGTCAATGACTTTTGAAAGAGTACAAATTACCTTCTAGCATCTTTCATGGCATACCTTGGGGTTTGACTATTTTTACCATTATATTTATCCAATTGTGGACAACAATAAAATGTCAAGTTATTACTTTCACAAAAACATTTATTGATTTCAAAATAAAAACAAAAAGACATATTTCATTAAAAAAAATGATGTCATCCCAAAACAAAATGCAGAATGGAAAAGTTTCATAACAAAAGGTTTGGCAAATGCCCCCACCTTTTAGTAGATTAGATTCCTTAGTAACATTTGTATCTTGTCAATTTTTACCAACCACTTGTTATGCAGAAGATCAGTGACAAAATGGTAGGTGACATTATCCTTCACAAAATTAACTTGTCATTTGCTCTCTAGCTTATGGACTTGATACATGAAATTCTTGTGGTTTTCAATTGATCATGATATTCAAATCTCTCATTTGTATTATACCGCTTAGGGAACAATGGTTGCATAGGACCTAATGGAGTTCGTTTAATATGTCCAGCATTTAAAAGATGTCAGTTAACATCTTTGAGTGGTGGAGGTATATTAATCTTTAAAAAAGGTGTTGAAGCAGTTAGTGATGTGAAAATGGGTGATGTCCAAGATGGTTGAATAGGATGCTGAGGTAAGAAATGATTTTGATATGTATTCCCCATATAGGATCCTTCTTTCGATTTGTCATCTAACATAACATCAAACTTTACCACCAGATTCATGATGCTTCCCAATTTCAAATCTTGCTCACCTCTTTCTAAGAACTCACTAACCTTTATAAAATAGGTTGATAAATCACCAATCAAGTAGCCATAGTACAAAGCTTTTAAAGTGTTAATAAATGTGATAATGAGCTCGTTTTCAAACACATATGGATAAGTTTGTGTTGCTATTTCGTGTAACCTTAGAGCATATTCCCTATTTAACTCATCATTTTGCATCTTCATTTCTTAAAGGTCAGATCTTGTTGGAGCCTCTTTTAAGCCATACCTAAATTGTTTTTTTCAAAAAGGCATCGACCATATACTCTCACTTCTTCATTTCAAAGCTAATTAGACTTGCATACCATTTAAGAGCCATTCTAGTCAAGCTCTCATGAAAATGATGAATCATAAGCTCCTCATAGTAAATGATTTTAGCCATTTTACCATAATACACCTTGAGGTGAATTTGAGCCCTTCTATACTTGATAAATTTAGGAGCTTTAGATTTTCTAGGACTCTCAACATCTAGCAAATGGCATATTTCCCTATCTAAAAATAGATCATATGAGTATGTTTTTTTATGGTTATAATGAATATACCATTTTTCTCATGGAATGATAACCATCTATATTGAATCAACTTATCAATCTTTCTCTTGAAGCTTTGAAAAAAATCAATGGAATAACCCATTGTTCCTACATGGTACTTGCATTTGGCATTCTCATTGTACCATTTAGGAAAGGGTAGTTGGATGGGTTTAAGTGGTTGAAACACTTTTTTATGAGCATTTATGAGGCTTTAATAGATTTCATTAATGAGAACTGGGAAGGGAGAAAAATGCTATTGACATTTTCTTTTGTGGTTTGGATCAATAAAAAAAGGCGAAGTTGTTTAGTGTATCTGATTTATATCTATTTGCGGTGAATTCTAAGGCATGACAATATGAGCCTTTGATGAACTCAGGGCATTGGAAGCAATAATTTGAAAATTTTAATTAACTAGATAAGCACCTAAAACTCTTTTCTAATAAGGGCATGTAGAGGGACAAGAAGGCATATTCATAGTGAACTTCTTAGTATTGGCTTCCATGTATGAGGCTTTTTTTAGAGCGAATGGTTCGTCCTACTAGATTGGTTAACTAAACCATCTTCATTCTCATAAAGTTAACCTACTTCTGTCAAGGCTAAACTTCCTTTTTATCTCCCATTTGCTTCTTATACATCTTGGTAGGGGTTATCATTTAGAGGTAGATCTATATTTCTCATTCAAACAAAAGACATGTAATTTTGCAAAGCTAATAAATATAAGATGCTTACGGAAAAGAAAAGGTAAATTGAATACGAGTTCGCCCTCCAGGGGTGACAATGGTCGTCATCTATAGATTCAAGAACCTAATGTCATCATTACACCGATGAGGGAATCTATATTCATTTCAATTAATTTGTAATAACACAGACTCTTGTAGAATTTATGCGACAACCATTTACCACCCAAAATTCATGGAATTCAATACACTATATGTCAAGCTTTCCTCGATATAATTTACAAAAGGCACATACAACCTAAGAATAGATTATATTCATTAAGTGGGCATGCGTAGGTTTTCTACCTAATTTTAAAAAGGGTCTCGAATATGCCCAATGACAACCCCTGTAAGGACAATATGAGAGCATAGCAAGAAAAAGTTAAGGTACATATGTCCATCATTATCAAGCAAGCACACAAATCCAAGTTGGGTGTTTCATAAATCTGAACCCTGATCAAAGCATAGTTCATAGGTAAATCCTCAGCGGAGTCGCTATTCTATCGCACATGTGCAATGTCATGATAATTATCATTCTGGAATAGATTCTAGGGTATGGAAAGAACAAGAGATTCTTGTCCCTTTTATGGTTTAAAAAGGTTTGGAGTGACAATCTAATATTTTAGTCACTATTAACCTTAACTATTTTTCAAAGTCTATATAAAATGAGTGGTTGTGTATAAAGAAGATAATATCATCCCCAATACACCATATCTAAGATAAGCTACACTGCTCATTTTTCTGATTATTACAAAGGCTCTTGTTGTATTTTTCTAACCATTTATATGTCTACTGGTTAAAACAGATCCACCTCAGTTAGGTGAACAATGCTTTTATAGGTCAGGCCTAGCTATTCTAAAGTCAAATAAAATTTTATTATATTTTTCTTTTTTTTTAATGCCTGGAATACACAACAAGAGCCTTAGAGCAATGCAACTTACCTTAAGTAGGGTGTATTAGGGGTGATACTTTCTTACTTATCTATAATCAATTCTTTTATCTAAACTTTAAATACTAGTTAGGATTTCTAGTAACCAAAATACTAGCTGACGACTCAAAACCTTTTTAAACCATAAAAAGGATAAGAACCATTTGTTTTTTCAACATCCTCAATTATATTCTAGAAGGATGATTATTGTGATGTTGCACACATGTGACAAACTGTATAGGCTTTCTCATCCAAAATCTAACTTAGTGAAGCAAAAAATTTAGTCAACTCGAGAAATTCAAATTTTCATGGTGTTTGGACCCTATAAGCTCTTTTTGATGGGGATACTAGATCCGAGATACGGTTCACACATATGTATGATTAAAAACGACAAAGAATAGTTTAGCCCATCACTCTTTGATTGGGCTTTCATTTCATTTATTAGGAAAGTGTTAAGGAATATCTAGAGAGCAAGGGTAAGCCTTTTATCAATGATTAAAATGAGATGAAACACAAAATATAAGAGAAATATCTAACCTTGATTTTATAAAAGTAATCTTTTAATTAATATAACAACCTTAGACAAGAGAGCAAATATGTTGTAAGTATTTTTCTCTATTTGATAAGGCTAAGATGAGTTCAAGAGTTTAGTGCGCTACATGTCAAGGTTTTGATCATGTTACAACTAATTGTCTCATTACACCCCTAGTTATAAAATAGTATGAGGATATGAGTAAAGAGAAAAACTATGAAGATTAAGTGTATAAGCCTAATCCTAAAGAATTTAATGACTTAGATAGAGAGGATATGAAAAAAGACAAACATAATATAATAAGTCCAAGTGAGTTTGAAGAGGTCCATGAAGAGTATGTTGTGTGTGATTTAATTGTAAATGAGGTTTCAGGAAACTCTCAAGTGGAACTACCTGAAGAGGTAAGTATAGTGTTGGTAGATCTTCTAAATATTTGTCTTATTGAACTTTTTGAATCCTTACCCCTTATATGTGATAAGGAAGATGAGATTGATCCTAATTTACTAATTTTTGTCCAATCCATATCTAATAAGTCATTTAGTGCTCATGGTCACAAACCTAAAAGGCATATAAATCTTTGTCACACTAAGTTGTCTAAGTTAGACAATTCTTTTGCATATAAAGTTCATGATTTGCATATTCAAGCAAATAATAAACAATACAAACTTGAAGTTGATTTATATAGATATCATGATGCATTTAATGTTTGATATTATTTGATGATATAGATTAGACATGAGCAAGAAATTTGAAAACCAATAAAAATTTACAGGCGAAAAGTGATGTAACGTTATAAAGGGTTGAATCAAATATTTATATTATTAGTTTACAACCTAACTTTGTTACTAGCTCTACTTTTAATATAAAATACTTAGATATATATAAATAACAACAACATATTCTTGATGACCACTTTAAAACTGCTACCATGTTACCTTTATCAGTGACATAAAATGAACATGTCAATGCTATTTTGGATGCATAAGTTTTTTTTATTATTATGGATGGTGAGCAAATTATAGTTCATGGGCTAGACAATATGCTTAGGACTACACTTGGATTAGTAGAGAGAGACTGCATCAGTTTGATCTTGATTTTTTAGAGTATCATCAGAGCCACATGGAGCTATACTCGATAAGGTCGAGTTCTTCCAAACTCGAGAGAATTAATAGGGACACTAGATCTGAGATACAATTCACACATGTGTATGTTCGAGGACGACAAAGTATAGCTTAATCCCTCACTCTTTAGGTGAGAGATTGGGCTTGAAACCATGTTATTGGGCTTCATTTGATTTAATTACTAGGCTTGATGTTATTTTCTTTTGGTTTTCATTTTAAGCCTTTGGCCCAATTACTGGTTGTGTATGGTTTGACTATTTATATATGTTTCTTTCATATTATAGATAACTTATTGATGAATAAAAAAAATTACAGAGTTATGATTCTCCTTTTTATCTCACTTTTCTCCTTTTTTTTTTATTCTCCTGTTTCTTTTCTTCTTCTTCCTTTTTTTCTTCTTATTTCCTAATTTTTCTTTCTTCTTTCTTTCTTCCTTTCCTCCTCCTATTTCTTGAATTATATCTTGTCATACATCACTTTTCTTTGGAGAGCATTTAG
>Ga0307511_10005018_pt1 | contig 13505 bp, 10 predicted proteins | sample 13_EM_MG_FD_200266 | JGI IMG/M metagenome (GOLD analysis project Ga0307511, IMG submission 200266) | Populus trichocarpa ectomycorrhiza microbial communities from riparian zone in the Pacific Northwest, United States - 13_EM | ecosystem: Host-associated > Plants > Roots > Unclassified | place...
TTAAAAAAATAATTTAAGTTTTGCCCAAAATAATAATGCGTTTGATCTCATAGCACGACACGACACAGCTCGACACAAGGGCCAAAAGGGCTCTAGTTTCACTACTGTGCCTTTACGTTTTTTTTTACTTTCCTCTTCTGCCTGTAAATGGAGTGGGTGTATGTTGAGAGGGAGAGGAAAAGTAAGAAGGCTTAAGTTTTAGCCTTATTGAAACTGAAAGAACCATCTTCCAGTATTCAATGCAGACTTGGTGCAATATAATTCTAATTACACAGGCTTCTACCAAAAGAAAAGAAATTGTATTCAAGAATGTGGAAACAAAAGGGCAAATAAAAGGCACCAAAAGAGTTGCTCATTTCTTCTTACCAATCATCTCTTCCTTCATCTTTTCTCGCTTAGCGGCAGCCAGTGGCTCCAAGCGGCGAATGGTTCTCTTAGCTTGGTCATTTGAGGGATCCAATTCCAAGATTTTTTTCATATCTGCAAATAACAAAACATAATTAAAATTTTTCTTTCTTGACAAATAGAATCCATGTTTTAAATTTCAAGAATCCAGACTCACCAGCAATAGCCTCCTCGAAATGTTCAAGCTTTTCATGAGCCTCTCCTCTTCTAACAAGAGCTTTCATGTAAGAAGGATTTAATTCTAATGCTTTTGAGCATTCCTTGATCGTGTCCTCAAATTTCCCCTTAACCCCCCAAAAAAACATATTTAATCAATTTCAATTTCTGTAAGCTTTAATAGTTGTGGTATCAAATCAAACAATTAGACACAAATTAACAATCACAACATAAATACCAATTTCAAGAAACAAACGCCGCGATTGGAATGGCAAATGGAACGCAACTCAATGGATGATGGCACGTCCGGAGGGGAAACTTGTAAAGCCACATCATACTGTAATAATGCCTCCTCATATTGCCCATTTCCAAACAACCTATTCCCTTCCAACTTTGCTTCATTTGCTTCCTCTATACCTCTCTGTTTTAAGAACCAAATTAAATAAATAATAAATGGAGAAACCGAGAAAGTAACATCGATTTTGCCTCCTTATCAGCTGAGTAAAATGAGAGAGAGTGAAAACCTGAATCAATTCGTCGTCGTTTTGAGTATCTTGTTTTGGCTGATCCTCAGTGGTGTTTTTGCTACTGATTTCTTTACTGACATTTTCTACCTGCTCTTCTTCGTTGTCGCTGACTCCGCTTTCGCTTGCCGTTTCAAATCCATCGGAATCGCTTCCCTTCACTGCTGCTGCTTTCGTTGTCGTTGTGGTGGTTTCGCTGCTGGTCGAATCCGTCGTCGTTTTTGATGTTGATGGTGCTGGTTGGGGAGGTTTCGGGGTATTTTCGAGTACGGTTTCTTCTGGATCGATCACCACCATTGTTTTGTTTCTGCAGAGAGACAGGTGGTGGTGATTGATTTATTTATATCAAGCTCACGTTTTCTCTCCCCAATACGAAAGGAAAGGAAAGAATCAAAATGTTCTCGAACCGTCTTTTTCAACCATTTTTATTGACACGTACAAGAATTTACTCGCTATTTCTCTTATACGCACCGTTTCCTTCGCTAGTTTTATAATTTTCAAAGTAACTTCCAATTACATCCCCTTAGTACTGATTTAAGCAAGGTTACCCTGAGAGTATTTGAGCCGTTTGAGTTTAAAGTGTAAACTGTTATGAGCGCTCTTATCACCGTTTGATTATATTAAATTCGAATGTATCAACGAAAGTTGATGATGAAGTAAAACTTTATTATAAGTTGCATCTATAACTACTTTTTTTTTAACATAGATTTATTTTTAATTACACATGTTAATTAAACACTTCCTTTTTCAATATCTAAGCCAAATATACATGAATAATATATATTTTAATTAAAGTATTGATTGTTTTTCAATATATTTTTTATTTAAAAAAGTATTAAAATAATATTTATTTATTTTCAATAATTTATTTTTTACATTAGCATATCAAAACGATTTAAAAATATAAAAAAATAATTAATTTGAAGCTATAAATAAATTTTATTTTTAAAAAAATATAATTAGACTATAATTTCAAATAAAACCGAAATATCTTGTGAAAGCTACACCATTTATGTCAAAATTCTCCTATAACAAATCACTTAATAAATCACTTGTGTGTTTGAGAGTGTGGTTATGATTACTTTTTAAAGTGTTTTTTATTAAAAAATATATCAAAATAATATTTTTTTATTTTTTAAAAATTATTTTTGACATCAACGCATCAAAATAATCTAAATATATAAAAATATATATATTAATTTAAAATAAAAAAATAAAAAATTTTTAAAATTTTTTCAGAAATGTTTTTACAAGACGGATAGTTTCATTTTTGAATCTCAAAGTTCAATCCTAGCAATAGAGTGATAGAAAAGTATTCATTCTACATGGGTCAGTTGTTAAATTAAAACTAACGGCAGGGACAGCATTAATAAATGTAGTGTATTTTTAGAGAAATGTTGTTAGAATGTTTTGAAGTTATTTTTTAAATAAAAAAATACTATCAATTGCATTGCCAATACAAAACTATTTGAAACTTGAGAGTAGCTTTGGAGTTGCGAATTATATTTTAGTTTTTTGTTTTAGATTGCAGTAGTTTTTATAGTTAAAATTTTAAAAATAATTTTATTTATATTTTTTAAAACATGAATTTAAAAAAAATATTTAATTAAAACTATTACGAGATAGATTTTTATATATAAAATAAATAAAAAATAAGATTTTATTAGTGAAAGCATGCTATTTTAATTTCTACAAAATCATTATTTAAAACACAATACAATATAAAAAGCAAAAATTATTTAATCAACTAAACATTTTTTCTTCTTGGTTGAGAAAAAAAAGAAGTTATCATAATATTAAATGTTTTATAAATATGTGTTTAGTAATATGTATAAATGTTTTTTATGAAAATATATTAACAAAATATTTTTTTATTTTCAATATCACATATTAAAATCATTAAAATATTTTTATAAAAATATTTTTTTAATATTTTTTTAAAATAATAAAACAACTCAAAACCAATTCTGAAAATAATTTAAAACACAGAGGCTCAAACTTGTTTGTTTTCTTTTTTTCTTAAAAAAAAAACCCTTAAGCAGTGCTGCAGTGTGCAAGGATATGGGAAAAGGGCGGCTACCACTATAAATATCGCCGCTTGATCGCGACATTCAATTTTTGGAGGCACTTTTTCTTTCTTTGACATTTCTCTATGAACATACCCTAACAATGGAGCACAATCTCTGAAATCCACTTACCAATCCATGGCTTTCTTTCGAAGGCTTCTCCCTCTCCCCTCCTCCCTTCTAGTACCCCCCCCTCTCTCTCTGTTTTTCCTTATAACGTTATTATTTTTTTTAAATTCTGATAAATGTATTTATCTTTGGCTTGCAGAGGACGAATATTTCTTCCATTACTGGAATTCGAGAAGGTTCTTTTGCTTCTCTCTATCCTGCCTTCATATCCGAACAAGCGGCTGCATCTAATAATATAATCTCGGAAATGAATGAATGAATTATTAATCATAACTTGTTATTTAATTAATTAGGTTTTAATTAATTCGTATTTGCATATAATTATGTTTGTTTAATATTCAAATTTGAGATATCTAGGAATTCAAGCCGACCGATAGATGTACGTAAATTAAACTATCTAGCAAAAAAGAAATACCATAGGAGAAACCAAACCAAACCAATCCATGCTGGTAATTTATTTGGCTTTTAATTCAATTCTAGGTCTGGGAGGAAGCTTTCGGAGCTACAATGCAGTTGCGTCAACTGAACAAATAGTTTTGAAATTGGATGAGGTAGATGGTTTGGTTCTTGATGGTGAAGTAGCAAAAATTCGGGGCGAGTTTGAAGCAGCAAAGCAGGGTTTTTTGAGGATTCCTGAGGCAGTCAAGGGAATGCCAAAAATGAACCCTGAAGGTGCGTTCCATGATGTTTTGGCCGAGTTTTTGTTTTATTTGTTCATGGCATGATGTCCGTGTATTTATTATTCTTGTTTGATGGGTTAGGCATATATGTGAATAAGAACCTGAGATTGGACAATATTCAAGTTTATGGATTTGATTATGACTATACGTTGGCACATTACTCTCCTAACTTGCAACAATTGATATATGATCTTGCAAAAGAGCATATGGTTAATGAGGTTAGATTGAACTTTCGTTTTTTGCAGTTTTATAAATTTTATCTTATGTGGAATTCTGTGATAAGTGTTGCATCTTGGTTTATTTTTTGGCAGTTTAGATACCCTGAGATATGCTTGAAATTCAGATATGATCAAACCTTTCCCATTAGAGGCCTATCCTATGACAAGAAAAATGGATGTCTCTTGAAGTTGGATTTCTTTGGGTCAATTGAGCCAGATGGATGCTACTTCGGGCGTCGCAAGGTACCCCAGAATATATATATTTTACTTTATATCCTTACCCTGTTTATAGATCCCAAGGATTGTAGATAAATTTTGGTTAGCTGTAGGATGTTTTCTTCATAAAGCAAGGTAGGAAAAAGAGCTCTAATGCTTGAATTACTGTTCAACTTCAAAAATTATGATTGGAAAATGGAGGGCGTCTTATCCTCCCTGTTGTGTTTCAGGTCTCATGCACTTGTATGAAAGTTCCTTTTTTTATGAAAAGCAGATGGCTTAATGGAGCCACTGCAACCATTAATTAATTAATACATAACTAAATGGATTGACACCAACCAACATTCTTGCCAAGAAGTTCACTTGCTTCAACTGAACTTGTGACATCCCAAGAGAAATCCGTACCTCTACATGATACATACTAACCCAAATTCTTTGTTAAGGTAGATGATTAACTGGTTAAGAAGGTGCTTTCTACAAAGATACCATGCAACTTTGTAGGGAAATCACTAAGGCCATGAGTAGCCATTGCAAGGGATTGAAAGAAATTTCAACGTAATAGCTGGATTCACACAAACATGAAAACTCTTTTCTAGATGCATAAAGGAACAATAAACATCTCGAAGAATTCAGGTGATGGGATAAGGGCTGAATAATCTCAGACTAATCAATCGTGTGTTTGAGTGATTCCAGTGGAAACATGACCAATGGAGATTTGTGGGTTTTCAGAAATTCTAATGGCGCAGGGCATAAATTAATATTTATGGTAGTTTGTCTCCTTTGAGGCTGGGTTTCCAATTAATAATCAAAGTTTTGGATTTTTTGCTTTTATTAGACGAGTATTTTGTTTTGATTATTGTTTATTTAATGTTTTTATTAGTTTTTCTTTTGCAAGCATCCCACAGACTAGAATTTTTTGGATCCATATGAAACTTCATATCACACCCTCTAATTTTTGGCAACACTCTTCATATCTGCCCAAATTACCAGTTAGGTTATATTCTCTGAAGGATTGCCTTACTCTCTCCTTATCCCTTCTCATCATTTCTCACAATCCAGAACCTTCAACAATAACCAACACAACATTAGACTTCTAGAATTTGATTGTGGTTTATGTGCTAAGAATATTGTGATGCTGTTGTTTAATTAATTGTTTTGATTTATACACTTTCAATGAAAACACTGTGACTTGTCATATTCTTTTCTTTTCAGCTCAACAGGAAGGAAATAGAACAGATATATGGCACAAGACATATTGGTCGTGACCAAGCACGTGGGCTTGTTGGCTTGATGGATTTCTTTTGCTTTAGTGAGGTTAATTTCACATTGTTTTCCACTATGCTTTCTGGACCACCAACCCAAGACCACAAACAAAAAAGAAAATTAAAAACAATGTAATGAAATGTTGATGGCGCTAGCTGAAAGTATGGTTTTAACATGCTGGTCGGTATTAATGATTTTATTACACTTCAATATCCCGAGGATGAGTGGAAAATATTATGGCTCTGAATTCTTTGAATAGTCAGTATTCAAAACCAGTAAGGTTGAAGTATATGGAAAATATGAATTTATTTTTCACTTAGAAAAGATAAGTTATATTCATTTTTATTTCCTTAAAAAGTAGCAGAGGGGCCCCTTTATTTCTTTTCTAGGATACACTTTTGCTACTATAATCAGCTTCCCTCTACATTGTTTTTAGTCTCATTATAATTCTATCGGAAAAGCAATATTAAGCTAATCCGAGCCTGAGGATGTTGGTTGGAGGGATGAATTAATCCCCGACTATAAGAATTTATAGATCTTGTGTTAGCCTTTAGAGACCTAAATCCGCCTGGCATTTTTAGTAATTAGTCATAATTAGTCATAATGTGCAAGTTCGTGAAAATTTTCATGTATTTAGAGCACTTATGGAGGTCTGAACTTGAATGTTTATTATGTCAACTCCTGAAGCATCATATCTTTTGAAATTTAGGCTATGATGCATCACAGCCATACTGTCTCTTTCCATCCCATGCATTATGTCCACTTCCCTAATTTAAGATGTCCCGGAGTATTATTTTCACTTTGAACTGGAACTATAACATAGAGTACCTTAATGGAATCTCCCTTGTAAAGTACTGGTAAAGCAAAGGAGTATTCTTGGAAAGTCATGCAAATGTAAATAACATAATTAGGTATGTCTAGGGGCCAAGCATTTACTGTTAAGTCGGTTAGCTGATCTTTTGTAGTCAAAAGAGGTTTACAGCTTGGCATGGATTTCCTTGGTGCTATATGTTTCAGCTAGTATCTTAACAGGACTTGAACTCGATTGCAGCTGATACACAGTAGCTTAACAGTCATATATTTATTTTTGCTATTCTTGTTTGATTGCACAATCCCCTTCATGGATCCATAGGATGGACCTTTGACTGTTTGGGTTGTGCATTTGTGTTTCTCTTTAATCCTAAACTACTATGTCATCATTTTATTTTGTAGGCTTGCCTTCTTGCAGATGTTGTACAACATTTTGTTGATGCTAAACTGGAATTTGATGCAACTTACATATATCAAGATGTAGATCGTGCAATTCAGCATGTTCATCGCAGTGGGTTGGTTCACAGAGGAATTCTTTCTGATCCTTACAGATACCTTGTAAAAAATGTGGGTTCCAATTCCTTATATATTTGGCTGTATTTACAATCCGCTTTAAGTTAAACAGAGCTGTTTCCCAAATCTGTTCCTGTCAGGAATGTGAGATGGCATTTCTGCTTGATACTTCTGAGCTCTGAGCTCTTGCATGTGGGTGAATATTTCAGGGCCAAGTACTTCGCTTTCTTACAATGCTAAGAGAGAAGGGAAAGAAGCTTTTCTTGCTCACTAACTCTCCTTACAATTTTGTGGATGGAGGGATGCGCTTTATGCTGGAGGTATTCACTTACAAGAATCTAATCTTAACCTCTTTTTGTGTCTTAAAAGTGGAAGATCAATATCCTGTCACATTCACTATTACACTATTGCAATGTAACAGCTGGCCTGCAATAATTTTTTTCTTTCAAGTTAGTTAGTTTGGTTTCCCTATAATAGTTCAAGATACTTTGAGAGGCAAATGCATTCTATATTTCATGTTTATAGATCTTCAGTGCATTGTCTTAAAAGATTATTCTTGCTGTTGTTGAAATACAAAAATAGGATGCTGTAAAATAGAAGCCGGCGTACGAATGCTATAAATGGCACAATTTCATTCATGATTAATTGATTTATGTTATGAGGAATGTGAGTGAAATGTTCTCATGCACGCAGAGTGTGAATCCTACCCACCATTGCAACTTTCATTGTTGACACTTGGAATTAATTTTGCATCTTAAAGGTATTTGAGATGCTTTTTTTTTTGTCCTGTCAGGTAATATTTTCTTTCATTTTTCTGAATTAAAAAAAGCAGCTCATTGAGATTTATTTCATAAAATAGGAGGTTGTAGACCGTGGAATGCTCCTAGTTTGATTTTCTCGTTCCAGTTGGTATGAGTGGAAGTGCTGAATTTCATCATTGGAAAGGATTTGGAACTTGTTTCAATAGTTAGTGCAAGATTGAATGCTTATTTGTCTTTTGTTTGGTTTGTGGGTTTGTTGTTAGTATCATTATGGTAAGGTTGCTGTCATTACTCCATCAGAAAAATTAATGGTAATTTCTTGGCTTGCTTCAACATGCTCTTTAGGATTCTTTGGGTTACAGAGACTCTTGGAGGGAGCTTTTTGATGTTGTTATTGCCAAAGCCAATAAGCCAGAGTTTTACACTTCGGAGCATCCCTTTCGGTTAGTATCTTCAACCTATGAAGTCTTGTATTTATTTTGTACATATACATGCAAGAGAAACCAGACATGGGGCTTTGTTCTGCCACTTCACAATGTTCTTAATTTTCTTCTTTGGTTTTTGATTAAATCTTCGCGAGGGCTTTATGATAACAACTGCAGCTGTCATGAATAATGAAGTGATGGATATGCTTTACTTAACAAATACAACCACAAGAGAGGTTGGCGATGCAGAAGAAGAGAGCAAAATCATCAAAACAAGGGAATTGATGTAGAATAGGAGCCAAAATCACCAACAAGAGAGACAAACTCAATCTTGAAGAAAACTCAGTTTTTTTTATTCAACGATTAATAACTAATGTCTAGGTGCTAATTTATATGAACCAAACCAAATAAAATAGGAAAACCTAATAAGTCTTAATTCAATAAGGAAACTAAAATTTTAATTCAACTACTAAATAATAAATACTAATATTCCTAAACAATAAAATATATAATAGTAATGCAATATTAAAATTCCTAAATATAAATATCAATTCCCATTGTTTCCCTTCATTCTCCATCAGTTGGTCTCTTGCAGGCAACCTGAAAATAAAATTATTAAGCATAGGGATTAAAACCTTTTAAAAACTTAGATTTACTTCTGTAAAAAGAGGGCCTTTTGTACCTAACAACCTATGAGTTGTAGTATCATGCTTCTCAAGAGGGTAAAATTTACTGCATTTGTGTCTCGACAGGATTAGCAAAAAGAAATCAACAAGATTGTGGAAATGCAATTAGGTTTACTTTATCTTGCTGACAGCAAGTTCCTTGCCCATGTGGTCAAACCTCGATGAATTGTGTCTATTGCTGAATTTATAAAACTGAAACGTGAAAAGGACATGACTGCCTGTTTTATTTTATCTTATGCTATAAAATTAAGCTGCCAGCAGTGGTCCTTCATCCTACTCTTTCATTTTTTTTCTGCACTTTGGTTCTATGTCTGTTAACAATGAAATCCATGTATAATAATTTATTGTTTGATGATCCATCTTTTTGAAACTTATGAAGCTATTATGACATGGAGAAGGACACCCTAGCTTTCAATAAGGTGGATGCGTTTCTTCCGAATAAAATTTACTACCACGGATCGCTCAAATCATTTCTTCAAATTACCAAATGGAATGGTCCAGAGGTACATCATATATGATTTTTTGATTTCGAGATGTTTCAGTAGATTTTAAATGTTGTGGTTAAAGACCAATAAGTAAAAGTATATATATGTGAGTTCTGTAAGTTTGTCCTGCAAACCCTTTTCCTTCTTGAAATTGGATTTACATATTTGCTCATCTTCTTGATTTGGGGAAAAAAGAAACATGCCTTGAATATACATCCTTTTCTCCTATGCTTTTTTAGTGTAATTTTCTTTACAAAACAAATATAAGTGTTTCAGCATAGAGTTCTTCCGTTCTTAATTTGTTATCATCCTTCTCTCCATATAGGTAACTGTGATGAAAATTTGAGAATCATATGTTTTGTTCCTTTATTGAACTTTATTGCCAAAATCAAATCAATTCATTTAAGAATTTGGGTTTAGATACCACCTCTCTGTATAATTTTGTTTTGTTGAGCTTGTTATAATGAAAAATTCTTGAATCAATAATTAATAGAAAAGATTTACTGAAACTGAGGACAGAAAAGGTTTATTTGGCTGAAAGAAGAAGATTTCTCTGATTGTTATTTGATGTTTAAGATTATGTACAGTTTTCCCTTTTTATACAAATTACTCTTATCCAAAAAAAATTTAAGATTATGTACCCAAAGATGATGAATTGTGCTGTAAAAGATACATTCTTTTGATAATAAAGGGTTTTAATGTATAACCACTTCTTCTATAGTAATTAAATTTCTTTGGAAAAAGTTTTTAATTAACTGGAAACTAAAATACACCTCATTTGTAATAAAGGAAAGCAGTCCCTATCTGCTCCCCCTCTCTCATTTTCGATGGAAATTTAACAATTAATAGAATTGAGTTATTTTTTTCTTACATGCTTGTTGGACAAATCAAAATTTAATCACTTTGGCAAATCCATGTTTGACAGTTATACTGAAAATGTTTTCTCCTGTGACGTTTGAACAATTTACCATTTATTTCCTTTGTAGGTGATTTATTTTGGTGATCACCTCTTTAGTGACCTAAGGGGGCCTTCAAAGGCTGGTTGGCGCACTGCTGCTATAATCCATGAACTAGAAGTATGGGTCATTTCTCGTTCTTTTCTACCTGTCAAGTAAATGCCCATGTTTTTAAATTTTAGCTTATCAAGCACTCTCTTATTTTGGTTTTTTTCATGATGCAGAATGAAATACGTATTCAGAATGATGATAATTATCGTTTTGAACAGGTATGCTTTGCTCAGCTTTTTGACAGTAGTAGTAAATAGCTTTTTATATTTATATCTTTCGACTTTGGCTAAATAGGATGCATGTGTCTGGGCACATTTAGCTTCCTTTAAAGCTTTGTTGTTTAGAGTACAGTGCTTATGTTTTTTGAAATTTTTTATTTTCAGTTGAAGTATCCTCTTCCTCATCTATATCATTGTTAGTTTATTCTGCTAGTTGTTAGTCTTGACTTGGCATATCTGTATTGAGCTATAAAATTTTTCAATCTTGTAAATGTCTCATGCAAGTAAATTACTCAGCACAAATTGGGGCTAAATGTGGTGTGATGACTTTCAAGTTACAGGCAATCTTGATACCTCAAGGAAGTGGAAATGCATCTGCTGATGATGTCAATTATATCAATTTTCTGACATAAGTTCTCACTGGCATGATTAGAGAAATTTATATCTCTTAAAAAAAGCACAAAAATGTTATTGTTTCTAGACTTCATTAATTTGTTGAAAAATGGACCAAGACTCTTGAACACTCAGGGCATTATAAGAGTGGTCATCTTATTTGCATCACATGATGCTGGTATTGTCATGTTTATTAATTTTCTGAGTGAAGTCCTCACAGGCGTGATTAAAGCCCGCAATTGATTGTGTTGTAGATTTCATTGAATTTTTGGAAAATGGACTAAAACTCTAGAACAGCTAGGGCACCTGACTAACAATGTTCTTATTGACATCAAAGAAGTTGTGATTGTAATCTGTTCTGAACTAGATCTGCAAGTGATTACAGACTTAAGTAGTGGTAATCAGCCACAAAGTAGACTATAGCACAACAAAAAGAATGTCGCAGAGCAACTTCTGTGATTGGGTTAGTGAAGTATTTGTATTGATCATAGGAAGATGATATAAGACTCATGGCATATAGTAAGTGCTATAAGATTCAAAAGATTTTACATTTTGAGTTCACCAGCTGCCTTTTGAATTTAGGATTGATTTGAGAAGGTCAGTCTTGTTCAGTTGCCTAAATTGCCTTTCATCTTCATCTTATGTTTCATATCTAATGAAGCAAATATTTATTGTTTTAGTTGATGATCAGCTTGAATCTTCCATTATCTAGCCTTCTCTGCTGTGTGCATTTTAGAAAGGAAAAGAAAAGGAAAAGTTGAACTAGAAAAACCCTCCTTTGTTACCTCCAATCTCACCTATCCATGAAAGAAAGCCTTAAAATTGTCTGTTTGGGATGAATGTGGTTGTGTCTTTCACTTAAATTGTTCAATGAAAATTGTCAGGCTTAAAGTTGTTTCTTCTGGTTGATCATAAGCCCTATTTTGGTCTCCTCTGCTCCTGGATGCAGGCAAAATTTCATATCATACAAGAACTGCTTGGTAAACTACATGCAACTGTTGCAAATAGTCAGAGAAGTGAAGTGTGTCAGTTGCTTTCAGAGGAGCTAAATGATGAGAGGCTAAAGGCAAGGCAGAAGATGAAAAAAATGTTTAACGAGTCTTTTGGAGCAACTTTCCTAACTGACAAAGGTCAAGAATCAGCTTTTGCGTACTACATCCATCAATATGCAGATGTCTATACAAGCAAGCCTGAGAACTTTTTGCTCTATCCGCCTGAAGCATGGCTTCATGTACCCTTTGATATCAAGATCATGCCACATCATGTGAAGGTATGTTTGCTTTGACTTGGGAAAAACTTCATTTTTCTCTTCTTTAACGAATAGAAAATGACTGAATATATTGGTGCTCTATGTGAGGCTTTCCTCTTTCTATCCTGAATGCTGTCCACATGGTTGCCTGGCCTTATGTTACACTTTCATTTTATAAATCATGGAGGGTTGTCAGAACTCATAAACATATTATTGTATTTCTTGGTTCTGTTTTTTCTCAAAACAAATAAACCCTATTAGTTTTCTGCTAAATGTTGGACTTAGATGTCCCATCATCTTTTGATGTGGATGTCATTGTCATTCAAGACTATGTTCCATTATTAGAAAGATGCTAGATTTCAATTCTGAAGAAAATAAATATATTTTTCCTTTTCCAGTTCATGTCTCTGCTCTCCTACTTTTCTTCACCAGTCTCCTGTGTATATGTATGAGGTGAAGTAGCTTGACAAATCCTTGACTAAAGACTTGTGTGAACTCCAATTAGATTTATATCTTTTAGCACAGCAGCTCAAATTTTATATTTTCAATGCCTAAAACTTGAATACATTCAGGTTCAGCCAGATAGACATGATACTTCTCTAATTCTCTTTACCAAACTTCATCTGGTTGGTCTGTACTAATATTTTCATGAACCTAAGTGCCCATGGAGCCTTTCTCTTCTTCTTTTGGGGAACCCAGACATTCCATCCGTTTATATCTATCTGCTTCTTTGCTTATAATGTCTTTCTTTCTTCTTTTTTTATTTAGGTTCCATCAAGCTTATTTAAGAATCAATAGATTCTCATTTTCAACATGGTTATCTTGGGCCGGTTTTGCCAATATTCAGCAAGTGACTCACATTTTTGGATGATGACACTAAAGTTTGTTCAGATAATGATGTTTCAGCAACGAGGACATGGCAGTACCCTTTCAGTTATTTCAATAGGACTAGGTATAAACAAATAATTCTTTCTTTTTTGCATGCAATGCTTAATTTAGTCCTTAGCTGCATTTGAATTTGAAGAGGCAGAACATGCTCTTCTCATGTATGTAAGAAGTTGTTGTTTGATATCATAATGAGATTAGGTAACTTTTCTAAACATGGAGAAGATTTCCCTAAATCCTATTTACATGTACAATAATATGTTCTTTAAAATATGTATTTGGTTCCATGATTTGCAACCTCTTACTAACAGAATGTGTCAATTGAAACATTCTCAGGCAGTCCACAATTTTTTTTTATAAATAAAGCTGATTATTTGACCTCTTTATACACGAGTGCAGTTGGTGGTAGAAATTGC
>Ga0307511_10005020_pt1 | contig 13502 bp, 8 predicted proteins | sample 13_EM_MG_FD_200266 | JGI IMG/M metagenome (GOLD analysis project Ga0307511, IMG submission 200266) | Populus trichocarpa ectomycorrhiza microbial communities from riparian zone in the Pacific Northwest, United States - 13_EM | ecosystem: Host-associated > Plants > Roots > Unclassified | place...
ATAAAAAGGAAAAAAATATTATGCAAGGTTGCACATATTAGAAATATTATCTTAAAATATTTTTTTTTATTTTCAAAAATAAAGTTCATCTATACAAAAGATAAAAAAAAAAAAAATCATAGTTGAATTAGAAAAACCTCTTCAAAAATTAAATGCATAACTAAAAAATAATTGTCATTTTAAATAGGCTCTCTAAACAAAATAAAAGAGAGAATGACTATTCATCTAAATATAAATAAAAAATATTTGCAAAAAAATATAAAAATAAGCATTAATTTGTAAAAAAAAAATAATTAGAAAAAAAAGAAGGCCAAGTGTTGCTAGGCTTAGCAAGCAAAGTCAGCTTCTCTAGCTCATGTTGTTAAGGCCCACGCGTGGGTGTACCCTGGCAGGCCTGCATGATAGGGCTCTTATTTTTTTTATTGTTTCATGTCATCAGTCCTAATATGTTTTGAATAAATAAATAAATTAGACGACGCGTCACCCGTATGCGAAATAGTTTTTCCTCTTAAACATGCAGACTTTTTCTATGCATTATTGTACATAAAAATATTAAAGTGTAAATTAAAAAGTTTATGCATACGTGTGTGGTAATAAAAGAGAAAAATGTATTAACAATAACTAAAAATAAAATAGAAAAATTGAATGCGTTAATAAATGAAACTATTACCCAGTTGTGTTTACTGAATTTGTTTATTAAATTTATTTTTTTATTGAATCAAATGATATTAAAAATAGATACACTTATTAAATTGATTAAATAAATTAAAAGTGAAAAACAATATTATGCAAGGCTGCACATATCTGAAATATTATATGAAAATAAACATTTTTTATTTTTAAAAATAAAGTTCTTGTATACAAAAAGATTAAAAAAATTATTGATGAATCATAATAATTTTTTTAAAAATTAAATACGCACAACACCATTAAAAAACAATCTCTATCAAAAAAAGGTTAAATAACCAAAAACAAATCACTGATGAGGGATATTAATTAAAATATAAATTTTAAAATTATTTTAAAAAAAAGATATATCAAAAAACGATACCAGTAAAAAAACAATATTATAAAAAAATATAATTGTCCGGTTGTTGTGCCTTAACTCGTTAAACTCGTGATTCAGACCATGAACTCAACCAAGTTCAATATTTTTCCTTTAAATTTATATTTAATCTTCTTTTTTTTTTTAAAAAAAAGATAGCCAAAAAGACCAAGACTAACGGGTCCATGACCTAGCGCACTTAGGGCACTGAAATGATGAGTCCAGGAGCGTTGGTGGGCGTTCAAGCCCAAGCCCACGGGCCCAGACTTATTTTTATTTTTTTAATTTTTTTAAAGGGGCCCTATTTAAAAAAAAAACAGCAAGCGACTCGTCGCCTGCCAAGTCAAACAACATGTCATCTGTAAGCCCAGATTTTGCCCACCACTATAGTATCCAGAAAATTAGAGCAGCTTGTCTTTTGCCGAATAAACCAATTGTCAAGTTATTTCAACTAAAAAACAACTCATCAACACCTCATAACTTCCACAAACCATTCCATCAACTCCACATACCCAAAAAAACGATCCAAAATCCCAAAATAAAACCTGTTTAGTTTTGGCTTTCTCATCTCAGATCTATTTTTTCATGCAACATCACGGCTCTAAATAACCACCATGAAGTCCCTCTTATCTCAAGAAACCTGTAGACATCAAACAATTCTTTCTTTTTTATTCGTTGTTCAATGGACATGCAACGCTAAACTTTTTTTCTTCGTTACAAGGACACAAAAACCTTCAGATTTCAAGAATTGTGAGATTTATTTTACCTTATTTTTTCAGTTTATATGATGAATGAATATGTTTTTTCTCTTATTCTTATTTCCTATGATTGTTTATTTTAATTGCTAGAGCGGACTCTAAGTTATTATTGTGAACAAATCTATTGTTAAGTTTGCTATCAAAACCAGAGTTGTGGTATATAAACTTGTGAAGCAACTGAGTTTAATAATTGTGGCGGATCTACGTTATTAATCTTAGGGAGAACATTCAAACAAATCAAACATGAACTGCGAACAATTATGTTGTCTAGATTAATCAATTTATGTAGTTCTTAAGGCTTCCATTGAATTAAATTACTAGTGCGAACACTGTGGTTGTTTGATGGTTAGGATTAGTTATATAGCGGATATGTTAATTAATCAATGTAACAAAAGATAAATATTCAGAGTATAAATTGACGTTTCATTTCCATGATCAATTCTGATTTCTGTAGGTGGACATTTACTTGTGACCAATGTTTGTTTTCTTGATAAATTTCGGTTTTCTTTGACTTAGCATTGATTGTTTGTTTCTGTTACTATAACATAGCATAAATAACTTCAAAACCCCCCAGTTGCATATCATATAGCATAAAAATCTAAACTAAACCTTCCTCGTGGGATTGACCCTTTGCTTGCTCTATACTATCTTGTTTATTTAAGTTAGAGCAATTAATTTGTGCGACCACAACATCGCAACACCCCTTTTAAAAAAAAGATTTTTATAGCAATTAAAAATGGTATCATTTACCTTTTTTGCCTCTGTAATACAAGTATCATTATCATTATGAATGGAAAGAATTTTTGTTTAGCATTAATGATTCTTGAATGAGTTGAAGAATAATTTTGAATTCTTATCACCTAACTTTAACCATTAAACCCGAGATTTCTGCCTAAGAAAGCTCTCCTCAGCTTGAGCAAGTCTCACAAACTCCTTAACCAACATAGACTCAGCTTTATGAATATCCAAATCAATAGGAATCTGCTGTATCAGACATTGAACATCTTTCATGGCCTTTCTTGCCATCAAAACCCTCTCTGTGATCTTAGAAAAGTTCTTATTAAAGTCTTTTAAAACATCCTTAACACACTTCAACTTTTTACACAAGATAAGCATTGGAGTACCAATAACTTCCTTAGTTTATTGAAATTGAGGATGATCAACCTAAAAATCAAAATACTTGAAAATAACTTTCCTTTTAGACATGCTCAAAAGCTTAACTAACATCGAAGAATGATATGAGATACCAAAAGGAAGAATAGAAGCTTCAGAACCCGCGAACTCACATTTCCACTTCATATTAACAAGCATTTGATCCAATTTATTCAAAATAAGATTATCACATTGCTGATAAGTCTAAGTGAACATAGAAACAGTAAATCAAAGATCCTCAAAACACGATTGAATGAGACACTTATTGAGGTCATTTTGCCATGCCAACCACAATATAGTACTACCTCTCTTCTCATATATAGAACAAATAACATTAAAGTCGCATATAAGAATCCAAGGGGTGGATTCCCAACTATCACTACATCTTACAATATTAGTCCATCAAGCCTCTTTTTTAGACGGACTATTATCTCTATAAACGATTGAGGCATTGAAGCAAGTATTGGTATCCAACATAATAACACAGACATGAATAATCTGATCCAAGCAACCTACCAAATGGTCCAAATCCACCTTAACCACATCAGCATCCCAACATACCCAAATTCAATCATGACACTAGTAATCATAATTATACAAGAAAGACAAATTCTGAAGAAGAAGACTAGAGACGTTTTTTTTTTTTCTCTAACCTGAGCCTCAATCAAACTAAAGAGAGCCACCATTTCCTTTTGGACAAGACGATGCAATTTTGAATACTTTAAAGGATCATTCAAACCTATAGCATTCTAACAACCGATATATATATATAGAAAATAAAGATAGGAAGATAAACAACACCATAACGATTACCTTGACTTACCCTATCGTGAGGAACCAAATCTCCTTTTCTTTTTGAAAGAACTTGTCAAAACCTTTTTCTTTCTCTTAATAGAGTCTTTAGCCTTACTTGTTAACTGATTAACATACTCCTTATTGACCAAATTCAAAGGAGATTGATGAGAAGGACTCACCAAAATTGAAAACATGGACTCTTAATCAGTATAGTCCCTATCAATGTCACCTGACTTAACTTCAATATCCATCTCCTCTTTACACCTATTTAACTCATTTATAGTCAAAGGAACCTAGATAGATTTTCTATTAGTGGTCTCACAATTAGTAGTTTCAATAGTACTTAAAGCCAAAACATCACAAGTACTCCCTTGCTCCTTCACGTTGCCTCCTCGAGGGCTATTCAAAATAGAAACAAAAATTATAGTCTTATTTGCATTACAATCAGATTTATACACACCAAACATAGATTGACCATTCTCATCATTCTTAGAGCTTTTGTTCCTCTTAACAACTTCTTGCCATTGTAACTAATTTGGCTTGTTATTTGAAGAGATAATTCTAACACCATTTTTCATCTTAGACTCTTCCACGGTTCAAAGTTTATCAACTTTATTATTAGGGAATATAGTTGTGGTATGTCTAAAAATGTTGCAACTACTACATTTAGAAGGAAGCCCTTCATAATCAGCTGAAATGTTTATGAGAGCTCCATTTGGATAGTGTAAGTCATAGTCTTTAACCAACATCTCTGAGGCATTATCTCAATATAGACTCTCATATAGTTCAACCTTTTACATGATAGAGTATTAAGGTCAGCATGAAGAGGAACCCCAATAGCACTAGCTACACAACTTATCCCCTTAATAGTCTAGTACTCTGGAGGAACATTATAAAGATTAACCCATATCAGAACTCTAGCCAAATCATCTTTAGAAAATTAAATGTTTGGTTGCAAACGTTTCAGCACTAAATGTCTGTTTGCAATATGCCATAGAGCTTTATCCAAAACAGTATCAGCCAACCAAATCAAAATTGAATAGGAAAAAGCCATTATCTGACGATAAATCTTTTGATAACCCAAATGAGGTCAAATTTTGATTGCAATAGAGTTAACTACTGGAAATGGTAATTTCTGACCCTCAAAATGACTAACTAGAGTGGATTGCCAAAGTTTATAACCTTCTTCAAACATATCCAGAGGAGGAGCTACTTTCACATGACTAGATTCCAAGGAAAGGGAGAAAGTGTAAGTTTCAGTTTGTATACATCCCAATGCCATCTTTCATGTCAGAAACTTTAGCGCCTTTAACAACATCTAAAAAGTTTAGTTTGGGACTAGTGTATTGCTGAGAGCTACAAGCTACATTAATGCCATGCTGGACATTTGTGTCTGGTGGATATGGAGGAGGAATGGGCTTAACAAGAGGAGTCTATTATCCATTAAAGGCTTGGTCCCTAAAAGATCTCTCTCGTTCAAACCGGAGAACGTTCTTAATATGGCTAATTAATTTTTATGCTTTCAATTTGAGTTACTTAAAATGGTAAGAATAAATGTGTTAGTAAGCATACCAGGTTGTTGCTCTAAAACTTGCTTTCCTAGTAAACCATCCATACGTTTAACATTAAATGCTTGCCCTTGATTTGCCTCAACTGCCTAAAAAGAATCTCCACTCTCACGCCTTCCTCTAACCCATTAACATTTGCAAAACCCATCAACTGAACCAAACCTTCAGTATCATATTTGTCTTTATCAGAAAACCAAGAGAGCTTTGTGCCATGGCTATGCAACATTTATTAGAGCTATATTCTCAAGTTATGTCCAATTTTAACATTTTGGTGTTTCTCAAATTCAGAGCTAATCAACGGGACTTCCACAACTCTTGGCTTGGAAATGGACCAAACTCGACTGTCTCTTATTTCGCCATAAGAATGGTTGTTTTTTATTGTGTTGGTGACGCCATTTTGATATATGAAATTGGGGGGAGCAACAATAAAAATATTTGCTTGAATAACTAAGTTTGCGTCTATATGAACCATCTCTCTCCTTCGAACATCATTTACCCTCTTTGTTTCTTGTTGTCTTATTTGAACAACCATATCTACAACTATGTTAACCACCTCTCCTTTTATAACATCACTTGCTTCCTTTGGAGCAACAGAAGAACTCAAAGATCATTGCATGAAAAACACTTAAAAGAAGAACTAAAAAAAATGAAAAAACAACATATTATAGTTGAAAACAAAGTTATATCATAATCAAATGCAAAAAGAACCAAATCTAATATTACATGAAGGAAGAAGACAAAAAAAATGATAGAAAAAGAGAAGACATTTTGGCCACATACATGAGTTTGAAACATTTGGAACTTGGATCTTTTAGAGGATCCTTGAGAATTTAGAACTTTAAGGACCTTGAAAACCTGGAACCAATGTTATTAAAATCACGAGTTGACTGGTAGAAGCATACGATTTTATGAGTCAACATATGTACCAAATTGGTATAAAAACTCGAAAACCATTAAAATATGACTAAACTCATTTTGACAAGGTAAAATCATGATTTTGTTGTTGTGTTTATGATTTCAATTGAATATAAAAAACCCTCACCAAAATCAACCTTCAACTCTCCACAACAACACTATTAAGTATTAACCACAAAGCACATATCTTAGCCTCTCTTTTTCTCTATCGTTCCACATGAGCTTTTCTATAAGATATTATAAATAGGTGCAATCAATATCATTATATAAACAAAAAAATTTATGAATGATTAAACATGGAATTGGACTATATGATGATGATTTATTGAGAAAGTAAATGTTGACAAAAAAAGTAGTGTTGCTTTGGGTTACATGTACTTTTACTAGTATCACTAATCAACACAACATATGGAGCAAGATTAGTTAAGCCATGTCCTACATTCCATTAATGGATAAGGTTGTCTCTCCTTTATATTGACAAGATATGGTGATTCTGTATATTTCTTTTACATAATTAAACTCTTGTTTATGTACATTACTAGATTTCATGTTATAAAACAGGTATTGAATTGCCTTATCCATGCAGCAGAAATAGAGAAGTTTATAAGTTTCCTTGTGTTTAATGCAATGAAAGAAAAAAGAAAACAAAATTAGTATCACCTAACGACAAGTTTCTTGTTCACATAGTTTCCTTAATTTTTACCCAAAGATATTTGAAGTACTGAATATAAAAGACCTTAAAGCTAAGGCTTGTTTGTTCTAAGGAACTATATTTTTTATTTTGACTTTAATGCGTTGTTATTGGGCTAGATAGTAATGTTTGCTTCATGTAGAAACAAAGTGGATTGTTAGACGCTTTGCAACTTTGCAACTTGGAATTTTAATAATGATATGTCTTTGTATTGTTATACTTTTGTTAATTAGAATTCTGAAATTGGATAGGTGTCAAGATACCTAGTTGTTGAAAATTATAAATCACTTTTGCTGGAAAATTAGAAATCTGCGACACCTATTCATTTATCACAATCAAGCTACTAATAATCAAGAATTATCTCTTATTTGTTTCACATATATAACCTATTAACCTTTGATTATGCATGTTTCCAGGTAAAACTTAGATCCGTAACTATAGTTTTGGAATGCTTGCTTCAAGATAAGAATTCAAGAAAAGTTTAGTGTAAGTATTGTCAAAAAATTATTAATAGAGGCATTTTCAGGTGCTTAAACTGTTAAGTGCATGTATACATATTGATATGAATTTTTACTTAAACCATGAAAAAAAATAGTTATGATTTTATGATTTTACGATCCGAGTTTTCATTGTATTTTTCATATCGTGTCAAAAATGTATTTTTGACAAACTTGCTTGAAACTTTGGTAAATCCTCCTTCTGTAGGATCCTTAAAAGCTTGCAACTTTGGTGAATCCTTTTGGAGAATTTTTGAAAGCTTGGAACTTTTGTGAATTCTTTTAGAGCATCCTTGAAAGCTTGGAACTTCGATGAATCCTTTTGGAGGATCCTTAAGAACTTGGAACTTTAAGGATCCTTGAAAACTTGGAACTTTGGTAAATCCTTTTGTAGGATTCTTGGATAGACAGATTGTTGGAGAGTATTGCATTGGACCTTTTTTTTCCTTTATTTTAAAAAAAAGATCTTAATCTTTTTTTGTAAACCCTTTTTTTTTTGTAGGGCTAACTTCCACTCACAAAGTAAAGTCTAAGATTGTCATTAAGCATTCATGTTCATTTAATAAATGGGTTGTTGAAATTGAAGATCCTAGCTAAATAGAAAAACACATTTACTTTCTAGAAATTAATGTGAAATACCATCATAGTAGAAAAACAAAGCAACTTAAACTTGTAGTGCATGAGCCCATGACAAGTCTTTGTAGTGTTAAAAGAATAATTCCACTTTCAAAACTAGATATGAAGGTCATTAGTGAATACCCAACAGAAGGATAAATGGTATTTGGTGATGTTATTGTGCCAGATCATCAACAATCCTTATGCTTTCCTTCCCACCATAGTAATGAGTAGGAACTTCCATAGGCCTATGTTACAGACTTGATCAACAACAAGAAGGTTATGTAGAGAAATAATCTTGATTAACAAGGAGGAATTTAATGTCTTGGAGGATTATAGGATTGGTTTATAAAATCCTACTGGTTGTTGTGAAAGAGAAACAATAAATTGGCATATGCAGTCCATTTAGTCTCTTTTAATTATCATCATCCAAATAATATGCATCATGCACTAATGGAGTCTTGGTGTCCTATTAAGAACACCTTCTTGATTTAAAAGGGTGAAATTGAGATTTTGATTTGGGAATGGGTGACATCACTGGCTTATCTAATTTAGAGGAGTACTATGAAGAGGTTGTCCACAATTTTGAAAAGTTCTCATATGTTGAAGGTGAGGTTGTCCACAATTTTGAAAAGTTCTCATATGTTGAAGGTGAATCCTCACTACTTAGAACTTGCTTTTATTTATTCTAAGTTCTTGCTTTGATTACACAGGAAAAGAACTCTATTAGAATATGTCATGAATTGGCTTGATTTTTAGTTTGATTGTGAATCATCTCAACCAAGTCCTTATTTTTCATGAGAGTACAAGTCTACTTCAAAGCTAAAATTTGTTGTACTTGGGAAGTAAAAGATTTTTTTTTAGTTAGTCGTTCATAATTTATACTTTTGTGAGCTAAGAGTAGTACAATAAAACATGATTTGATTTTAAATTGATTTGATTTCTTTGGTGGGTGAGCTTAGGATGAATCTTGAGCTCCATACATACCTTCATAAATGAATGATCAAGTCATGACATAGTTCATAGTAGAATTGTTTTATGCCATTTATAGTTTATACTTTTATAGGCCAGGAGTATTACATATATTTTTTGTGTTTTACAGTTTAGGCTCATGTGACATGAAGCTTGAAAGAACTTCAATAATAGAATTTCTTCAGGAACTTCCCATTGATAGGTCCGACGCATACCATCTTTATCAATAACTTTGTATGTTTCATTTTTTGCCTTTATTCTTAATTTTTTTTTATGGAGATAGAGATGATTCATCCTCAATAGATGACTAACATAAGTCTGAATTGTACTTTGATGCTTCCTCAATGGTGATATGGGTTGTTGATATAATACTTGGTTTTAGCTGTAGAATCTCTGATCTTTGTTGAAGTCTTTCCATCTTTTAAAAGCTTTTGTTTTCTTGATTGGGATCTTCTTGGTCTTCCTAACTTAATCCTCTTTTAAGACTCTAGTTTCCTCTCCATCGCTTTGGGGCCCAATTTAGAGAAAACAAAAGCTTTTGCCTTGAACTTTATAGTTGGGTAGATATGGATATTTGATCACCCAGTCTTTTAAACACTGAAACATATGAATCTATACCCAATCTTTTAAAGACTAAAACGTGAGCATTTTCCTTATTATCTTGATCTAGAACACATGGCTCTTATGAGTCTTCTTCATTGTATTCAAAGACTTGAATCATAATAAGATTTGATACATCCTTCTTCACCTAAATCTTTTGAGGTTCCGAAGGTCAGTATCCTATCTAAATTTTAATTGCTGGATTTATCCTTCTTTTTGAATGATCTTGTATACTTCTTTAGATGGTTCTTCACTTGTAAGAATGCCATTAAAGTTTTTAAGTTCATAAGGTTTATTTATCTTACATCCTGCATTCTTAAAAATATTTTTGGATATAAGGACAAAACCATCCTTCTGACTACTTCATTACTTTTTCTAGAGGTTTTATCTATCATAAATTCTAAGAGTGAGAATTAGAAAGTGATAGTCCAGCTATGGTTGAGTAAGACTAGCTCTTCCTTCATTATTTGGATATCTTTTTTAGAAGTTGGACTTAAGAATTTGACATAAAGTCCTTAATTGAATTTATCAATGCTTCATCCTTCTTTACTTGTATCTTATCTTTTGAATTGGAATTAGGTATAACTTCTAGGTTCAACTCTTCATCCTCTTCGAAGTAGAACCTGATATTTATATGATGTGATTCTTTAATAGAGAATGGTTCTTTTGCAGCCACAACATACTTGACTTCACCATTATAGTTATATTTAAAGCATTGATGTCATGTTGATAAAACCACACCATTCTCGTGTAACCAATGTTTTTATAAGAGTAGGTCATAGGAAGTTTTTGCCTCAATAATATGGAAAAATGCTAAAGATTTCATCTCCCTAATCTCAATCTTAATACAAATCTATCCAATGTTGCGTTGTCTCTTTTGGTTAAAGCCTTGGATCACCATCCTACTCTTGAATATTTTATTCTAAGATATGCCAATCTTTTTCATCATATGAATCGGTATGATGTTAATTATTGATCCATCATCAATTAGGTGGTATATGATATGACTTTTCTTTAAGCTACAAGTCCTCATATGATAATGAAATTGTTGTTAAACAATTAACATTGATTAGATTATCAACCCTTGAGAATAACTTTTGTTTAAACTTTATAGAATCAAGAAAAACTTGGGCAAGAACCAATCAAGCCTCTAAAGGAAGCTCTATTGCCTTAGACAAACTTGTGTTTGATGGGATATTCTCTAACTTAGAGATAATTCTTTCCATAACTAGACTTGTTGCATTTTCTTTTGGAGATTGACTTTTATTTAGAGAAAGTTCTTTTATAACTGCAAGTTTTTCTTTTTACCCAACAGTTACAACATTGACCATGATAATTTTATCTTGGAAGAATGTTTTTGGAAAATTCCCTCTAAGAGTGATAGATTTTCTTGTTGTAGTACACAACTCCTCTTCCCTTGGATGAGACATTGATAAGCCTTTTTAAAAGGATTCATTTACGTTTTGATGCATCCATGTCATTAGAGGATCCCTATCTAGTTGGTTCTATTTCATGAGAATTCTTCAGTAATTTTTGGTTGAGTATATCTTTTATATATTTCTTTTTTAGAAATGAAAGTAGACCTTTCATCTCTAATTTCATCTTCAAATTCTTAAGGATGACTATAAATCTTTAAGATCTTCTATCATCAACTTATATAGTGGTGTTCTTGGATATGCCAAAACTATTTTTTTTTTATCTCATCCACTTTGAATTGAACAAGAAGTGCTTAATACGATAAATGATTAGCCTTATCATTATTATCAATGATAATCTTTTTTTTTTTGTAAAGTAAGCTTAGGACGAGAATAGGATCAAAAGATCTGAAGGCAACCATTGTCATATTTGCACTTGTGTTTTCTTCTCCTTATTCAAGTTGGATCTTTCCTTTATTCTCTATTCAAGCCATCATATTTGTTGGGACAAAACAAATCTTGATAGGATGGTTGATTATCCAATGACACTTGCAAAATTGATCTAGAATACCCTCAAACTTGAAAATTAGAAAAATGTATTCTTTTTCTTGTAATTTCTTTAAAGTGGACTTCTTTTTTTCCTGGATTTGGTTTTCCTTGAACGTTTTTTCAATCTTCAATTTTGATTTGACTTGTTAGTTAGAAACCTTTATAGGTGTCATAGAGACAACCATGGCTTCTTTTAATTTTATAGGTTTTTCATCTTTCTTGAATTCTTTCTTTGCTTCCCTATTATCACGAGGATCACTTGGGAAATAGCTTTCATGCCTTGCTATATGGATCTCCAAGTCATAGGATTTTGTGGCGAGCTATTCAAAAGTGAATAACATGTTCCCTTGAAGACTATATATAACAACACCCACTACATTTTCTAGAAACACATGTCTATGAAAAAGACTTCACCTATCTTCTTCTTATAGCTAGAGACTAAGTTCCTTCATCTCTCAATGTAATCCAAGACTGACTCTTCTTTTCTTTGTTTAGTACAAGTAAGTTTTAACAAGCTTATAATTCGCCGTTGTGGAAGCGAGTCAGGAACTCTTGCTCTAATTATTCCCAATTATCTATCTTTTCAACAGGAATCTCAATATACTAGTCAAATGCAACTTCTTTTAGGGACCAAATAAACTACTTCACTATCAGGTCTTCATGGGTTCCTGTACTATTACTAGTCTCAATAAAATAATAAATATATTACTTTGGATTACTTTTACCTTTAAATTGCTGGAACTTTAAAGTTGATTGTTTGGTGGCATCCTTACTTCATGAATGTGCTTAATGTATGGCTTGGCATACATAAGAGAAGACTAAGCAACACCTCTATACTAAGCATGAATAGTATCCACAATCATATGCTGCAGTTGTTGGAGAGTAAGTGAGTCCACTGATTATCCAACAATGTCTTTAAGGGTATTTTGCACATGTTGCTTTTACTTTTATTGTTTTCATGGGCATCTTGGCTTTCTAAAGGATTTTGATGAGCATTATTCCTAGATAGGTCTCTGATCCTTTAGGTGCTTTCAGCAAATAGATTTTGCTTTTCTAGTTAGTCCATCAATATGGTAATTTGAGCATCCCTTTTCTTAATAGATCTTTTCAGTTAATCTGTTTTAAGAGACATCTAATGGATATGATCCTAAGAAAATGAGGCCTAGGTGACCATGACTAGCATTTGAGAGTCAGAGTTAGAATTAAATCAGGATGAGGATTAGTAATCTCCCCATCTTTGTTTGAAAGATGTCACATAATGAGATCTAGACTTCAATCACATGGTTGAATTATACGATGGAATCTCAATCCCTTCTTATAAACTTGGAAAGGTAGAGTTTCTGACACAATCAAAAGATTGATGTCTTATCCCAAGTGCAGGAGTGTCGAAGTAATAAATAACCCAGCAAGACCGGGGTCGAACCACATGGAGGTGAACTATATAAAATTATAGACAACAAATGAAAAGGAGTTGAAGAGAACTTTTGAGATGTGATATTGATGTAAGGATTAAACAAAGATAAAATAATTGTCAAGGTTAGAGGATTCACTAATGGTATTTCAAATAAGTATAGTATAAATTTTTTTTATTACTCAACTGGAAACCACACACAAAGGAGGTTCCAATCGGATTATAAATTATTAACATGATTATATTAATTATCTTATTTGAGTAATGCCAATATTTGTAAATGTGGTAAGGTATTCATGGTGATAACTTATGTTAACAACAAATCAAGTTCCTTTCATATCACAAGTGTCGGTTATACCATACAGTAGGTTATGAAAATGCCAAGTATTTATTGTATCAAGGGTTGTACAACACAAATCTAGATTAACCATTTAACAAGCAAGGTATTAAGAGTGAGTAAGATAACAAATACAAAACATGTTAGTATCAAACATTAAAGTCCATGTTGAGTTTATATTA
>Ga0307511_10005021_pt1 | contig 13500 bp, 15 predicted proteins | sample 13_EM_MG_FD_200266 | JGI IMG/M metagenome (GOLD analysis project Ga0307511, IMG submission 200266) | Populus trichocarpa ectomycorrhiza microbial communities from riparian zone in the Pacific Northwest, United States - 13_EM | ecosystem: Host-associated > Plants > Roots > Unclassified | place...
CTCGAACCTTGGATCCTTTTCAAGGAATCCATTGACCACTCTAGAATGAACCCACGAAGTCGTTGACGAAGATGATTCTCCACCGGATGGATCCAAACAGTCGCCTAGAATTGCAAGTTCTATCGACATCGTAGCCCGCTCTGGAGGCATTGAACAGAACTCTGCTTACATCGCTTTGGAATGTGAGCTCTCCGATCACCCCTGCCTATCGTCGGTACATCTACCTAATAGGTCCATGATAACTAGCTTTACCTTTCCATGGGGAAGGCGGAATGGCAAATCGGAGGCTTCTTTATAGATTTTATATTCCCTCCAGCAGCACCATCTCATCCACGACATACAACTCCTCCTCAACCGAACCACACCCTCATAGTGCGAACTGCAGGTGGAGCACTCTCACCCCTTGGTTAAACCCGCACACTGAGGAGCCAATCCTTTATTGGTAGGAAATAAGGAACCAAATACACCCAGCACCCCCGACACAAGCCTTTTTCTTGATTTTTTTTATACATATTCAGTACTCATATGCGAGCCTGCTAGGGGGCCAATGGTGAGCCTCCCGGAAGGCTGGGAGGATTCAAGGGTGCCAAGCTAATCTGGCCGCCCATGCAAATAGCTAGGTACAAACAACGGTAACACAGCGCGGGTGGAGATCGATACACGGTAAGGCGGGTAGGAAAAATAACCACTAACTCCCTTTTTCAGGAGTCAACATGAAATGACACAATACTGCTTCCATTGCTGCTCAGATACATGCTATGACTCAGATGACAATCCGACAGCTTCACGCGAGGATTCATTATTGACATTTTTACATATTCAGTACTCATGGAGCTTGACCCAGACTCATATTCACCGCCAATGAGTCCACTGTCACCCGAGCCATCTGGCTTGGAGGATTATATTCCTACCTGTCCACTGTCACCCGAGCCATCTGACATGGAGGATTATATTCCTACCTGTCCACTGTCACCCGAGCCATCTGGCTTGGAGGATTATATGCCTACCTTTGCGTCGGTCAAGCCTTGGGCTGTTGTTACGGCTACTACGACTATACCTAATGAAATATAGGTAGAATGTTTGGATATCGCAATGTCACAACCCGCCCACGTCGATGGCGATGAACTGAGGCATAATCATGTGCGGTATCTCCCCCGACACGAATATCCTCACGCACTTCCGGAAGTGAAAATATACATAAGGACGCTGTCGCCAACAGGACCCGCATGCCTCGCAAGGAACCCAATGTCATTGATTTGACCCAGATGGATGATTGGTCTGCGTATGAAGCTCCTAGACCACCTAAAAGAGGTCGAAATTAAAATCGACCAGATCGCGAAGACAGGAACCGGGGGCCAGAAAGGGAACGGCAACGAAAACGTTACCCTGGACCCGGATATCGGATTTTCCGATGGTAACGGTGATAACGATGGGTCTGGCACTAGGCGTAGAAGACGAAGTGATTGTTAAGGATATCGCAACGAAGGTGTCTCGAGACAACGTGCGTCGGTTCGCAGAAGCTCGGGCTAGGAGGATCCAAATCGGAAGAGGCGAAGTGGAAAGGGAGGGAGGGTCGGCATCAGACTTACAAGGGAAGGTGCAAATAAACGTAGGGAAGTATGCGAATGAGGATCATATATTCATCCATCCACGGATTGCGGAGGTCCTCAAGCCACATCAGATCAAGGGGATCAATGATTCATTCAAACAGATCATCATTACTACAACATGTTGATAGTGGCATAGCCAAGACGGTAAGGTAAACAATCATGCCTTCCCCCATACACACACTGTGATCACAGTCCTAACAACTGGTACAAGGTTCCACGGAGGCCACTCAGTGCACAAACGCCGATAACTGCCCGTGGTCGGAATTTCAGTCTCGGTAATAACGCCAATACACCTGACTGACGGTACGAGTGCACGGGAATATTTATGAATACAGCTGCTAAAACCACCACCGATGTATCTATCCAAAGGCATGTGTTTTTTCCGTTAGTTTATTTTGTAAGGACCCACCCCTGGACAAAAGCAAAGGTTGGCAACGACAACAAGACGTATGACTAGGACCCAAAGCCCGATCACCTTACTCAACTCAGGTAATTCGGAAACCTGCCCACCTTCTCAAAGTTATTCCTCCTCATATCATTCCCTTCGAGGCACCTTCTCTTTAATGATTCTCTTTGAGATACCCTAGCGTGTTGTACACCTTATCGGCTCACTCTATGAAGGCCCAAAGTGGGCATCTTCATACTTGTTAATTCCATGTATTTGATTATCTTCCATTCCATGGATTGGATTGAGGAGGCGACATGGTGGCGTCAGGCGGCTGCGCTCCTGCCAATTCTTGATTCTATACTTTCAATTTATGGTAGTGGCATGGTATGGCGAGTGTTAGTACTGTTACTTCAAGGGTCTCGTTTCACTTCATTGTTTGTCCTTACAGTTTACGGCTTGTGGCAACCAACCTAGGTAAACTAAACAATATTGGCAATACACATCAGGACGAAAATTCGAAAAATACCACTACCAACAATACATATGACGGTGAAGCCACAAGGAATTCCAATATCGCTTTGCTCTCTATTGTATTAACGCACCTTCGTTCGCTATACCGCTCAAGAATGACGGGCTTACAGCTAGTCTTCCGAGATGACAGTGAAGGTCCAGAAGTACAGGTGGAAGATATCACTGAGACCACATGCAGGCCGCTCAATCTATGGCAATGGAGAAGTGTGTTGCCCATGTGTTACTATCCCTGATATCAAGCTAATTCCCGAGCCACAGTGTGGAAGTAGATAATTTCACGTATCCTTGATACAATTGGAGCACAGCCCTGCCGAATGGAATAGTCTATTGTCTACCACTGTTCTCAAATCACCTTGGTTCCCGCCCCTTTAACTCAACACAGACGCCCACCTCCTATCAATAATATCGACACCGTCTCGTCGTGCTGTTCGATGCCTCGCTTAAATCTTGGGCGTCTCATTATCAAGGTCAATGATGGCTCCTCAAAACAAAACCGGAATTCGCGCAGCGTGAGAAATTTACCAGGGCTCGTTCCAGCGCTCGTTCCGAGTTTCGTTCGGGCCTTTACAGGGTTTAGATCCGAGTCTATCCAGAACAAGGAGATCTTTGTTAGCTTGCGGCCGGTTGCACCCCTCCATGAGTCTTTGGTGACTTTGCTTTATTCTTCCCATTGTGCGGTCAAGGCTTGCAATAGTCCCACGGAAGCTTTGATATTCAAAATCATCGGACTTCCGGACTCTCATAAAGAGCAAATGCGTACAGGACAACAGCGGGTCCATGGTTGCATCCAAGCAGGAATAACAGACAGGGGCGTGATACCTAGTAGGTATCTCACGACAAACATTCGGGACCACACCAAATTTCCCCACTCTCACTAAACCATTGTTACAATCGTTCAGGCCCAATGACCCTGAAGTGTCACCACGGGTATTGGAAGCCCCAGTAGGTGGGATGAGCCACAGAAAGAGGAATGAGCTGTGGGTAACACAATTTCGGAGGGTATCGTCAACAGCTCGGTTGACGTAACTAAAGCTCAAGCTCAGGTATTTACTTTGGCCTTGCTAAATTAGGCAAGGTAACTAAGATCCCCACTAAACATTCCCGCAAAACACTACTAGTAAGCTAATACCAAGGGCGATAGGATTTTCTCCACCTTGCTACGTATACCTAAGGAACTTTGGGGGTGATGATCCCGGGTCTGGAAGGTGGAACTAGGATAGTGGAAACGGCTATATACACATATATTTTTTAGAATACCACCCTGTTGTCTAGAACTGTTCCCCGCAAACCATCCTATCCTTGTTGAAACCGTCAGCAGTATGCACATCGGCATAACAGACATTGGTTGAACGTGACCGAATTGAGTGGCCCCCACGACTATGCAACCGATGATTCGTTCGAGGAATGGGAATGAAAACAGATCCACCGCACCCAAGTTGACTCTTTTGTCGGAGAGAAAGAACTACCATAACACTTGAGAAGCACAAAATCACACGATGGTGACTGATACGTTACATAATAAATAACCTGGCTATGAAGATACGAGTTACCCTGAGCTCGCCCGTCATCCCCCAGCAAGCATTTTACCCCCCAAACGAGTCGCAGTATCATGTCAGATCCGAGAAGAAGGTTGTTGAACCAAGCGTCAGTAGGCTTAGAAGAGTTGGGGTAGCCGAATTGGACAATACCTGTGCTGGGGTCAAAGGCAAAAGGAAAGAGGGAAAAAAACTCACCGGGAATGATACAAGGGATTTTTGGGAAGGAAAGCGTAATGACAAAGAAAAGATGAACTGAACGGGAGGAGCGCTTCAGGGAGGATGATAAATAAAAGGAGAAATGATGATGCGAAGGACTCCCCAGGTTATGGAACCGGGGTCAGAAGAGAGTGTTCATAACTAGAGCAGGAAGAGCCCAGTTTTGAGGGGGAGAACGAGGGTGATGACGCTATGCTACTTTAGGATGAAGAAGTTGGCTCCTTGGCCCAGCCACCAACTCTTGATGTCAACCTAGTAGCTGGTGGTAACGGGGCAAGGGCTCGTGGACTATGGATAATGCTCCAAGGAGCGCTAGTGATCTACGACTGTGGGAGAAACGTATATATTACGAGTATATGCAGACGTTGCGTGGAGAGGGAAGGAGAGTAGGAGAGCAAGGAAATACAAGACGGTTATATAGAGATCCGACCATTCCCACTAGCCAATAGAATAAACCCATGAACACACTACTCAGCTCTCGATCCCGTACATGCCTATCAGCTGAGGCCGTCCAACCTAAGAAACCTCGTGCATACTCAGCCCTCGTATCGACCGATCTCGTGCGGCGTGACATTGGCGTAGTGACGTATGTCGGAAGTTTAGGATAGAGGGAGTCTGGAATAACGTTAATGTAAGAATTACCAGGTTATGAACGAGAATACATTTGCGTGCGAGCTATAGTCTAGGCACCGTGCTTGTGACCGAGATATATAGCAAGAAACTAAGCAAGGAAATTGGCCGCTTACATGCATTCTATTCATCCAGCAATCGCCCACGTTGGGACCATAAACGGCGCATTGTTGGTATAGATCGGCCCTACCCTTGTATTCACGTGGGAGATGGTATTTACTCAGGTATTTCCATGGTTACTGTGTGTGCAGGACTCCGGGGCAGGTGCATTAAATCTACACTCGGGATTGGTGATTGTATCACCCCTATAGATGCTTCTATGAGTGCTTGATATCAAGGAGGTTTACAGAGGGGCTCATTATGATGTACGATACACACTCTACCCTCGGCGCACCAAGGTTCTCGGCGCAGATACCTAAAGGGCAGTGGTTAATGACTAGGCACCCCTCACGAACTAACCTTGAACCAATCACATCCTGATCTGGTAACTCAGATCTTGTGAAGCCTGTCATCTCTTCACACCGTGACCGAGATTTCCTACAGCAGAAGACCTAGCATCTCTACCCAGCGAGATTTGTCTACATCTCTCATCTCTTCACACCGTTATACCATGAAGATACAAACCTATCATCACTTCACAGCGGGACCCAGAATACCCTAGCACCTTTGACCTTATACCTACCACCTCTCCACAAAATGAACTCTCGCCCCAGTAGCAAGCCCCTCGTCGACCCCGGGGAGGGTATGCTCCTTGACAAACCAGAAGTCAATGAAGATCTGAGCCTGAACAAGGGTTTCCGTTCATCGCCAAGCGAACACAGAGGTCCTTCGACGTCAGATAGCATCCTTCTTTTCGATGATGAAGTAACATTACCCCCCCCTATTCCCTCTATCTTTTCATACCCATGCTTGATTCTCCAGAAAACATCAAGAATATGTATGTACCCCAGAGTCCTCTGTTGTTATAACCTGGTGCTAAACATATGAGCTCTAAGGCCAGAGGTTCCGCTGTGATAGAATAGGTGGATACACCAGAGCGTACGGGTGGCATACAGGACCAGTTCGGCGACACAACGGGGAATTCGGCCCCGGGTGCTGCTGCGCCTTCCGACGACGAGTATGATCTTGTTGGTGATTTCTGGTATCTGGTGCACGAAGGGATGCGTAGTCCATACTACTTTTTGGGGGCATAAAGACTTTCCTTTAAGGAGTACGAGGTATGGCAGCATCTGCTTTAAAACATTGAACGGCTGATTAATCTGTATACTAGGGAGATATATTGTCAACGCTTTTTCCTGTTTTTTATCAAATCTCTATCCTCATTCGGCACTGGAGCTGTTCTCGCTAGAGCTACACAAAATATGGATTTGTTTTTCAGCTGAGATGTGCATCATGTGGAGTGCTATAGGTATGCATACCTCACAGGCATGAAATATCTTTCTAAGACGTTTCCCTATCACCCACACTTACCACTATTGAGCTGCAGTTCTTGGCGACACTTACATTGAGATACTGGCAACCAACAGCATATATTAAGCTGGCCCACACCACAGTCGTCCGTCCGACCTTCCATAATACATCAGTCCCGGAAACAATAACCCGCAGCACAACCCTAGTCCCCTGCCTTTCTTTCTCAATACAATCTATAACACGAGACCTACTTCACCCACCTCGAGACTAGAGTGCTCGATACTACCTAATACTCGAGCCTTGCCTCACCTTTGAAATACGTTGCTTCACTCATCTCAATAATACCTATTACTTGAGCTTTACTTCACCTCCGTGCACGTTGCTTCACCCACCGTTGCTTCACCGACCTCGATACCACCTATTTCCAGCCTACTGGACGGGGTTAGAAGCGGGTGCTCATAACTATATCATATACCAAGGGGTAGTCTAGTGCACTATCATCAGCTAGTGCACCATCACCAGCCAATACACCAAATGGTTAATTTTCAGTTTCTCTATAAGTTTGTACATAATCACCGTAGTAGACGGCTTAAAACTGATATTAAATTTAATTAGACATGTTGTAAGTGGGTATAGCCCTGGGAATCGAGGTGAGCACGTGGAGTATGAAATTCTACTTCCTTTGTAGAGGAGACGTTTGGGGTTGATAGGTTGACAGGAAGGCTACACGAGGGCTTTGGTAAACAGAAATCGTTACTTCCACCCGCTGTTTGAGATCTCGGTAAACGGTACCCAACCCCTGTCCCTGTGCAGGCAGAAGAAGTATTTCAGGGGGTATGTTGGGATACGGTTAAAAGATATATCATAGAATATCTTAGTCAAACGATCTCCAAATCTTGCCTTTAATAGTTTAAGTGAATGGACGCGACTAGGGAAGTCTCCTGGGCACCTTACCCATGATATCTAATCAAAATTGAGTGAAATCATTGGGGTAGAGGCGCTCTCGGAGTTGGGAAAATGTTGAGATAGGCCTTTCCAATGAGATTGATGCCAATTACCCAATAGCTAGGGTCCCCCGAGAAAGTAGATTCATACCCACGTGCTCACCTCGCTCCCCGGGCAGTATCTATAGTACAACACTTTTTACCAAGCCCCACGTAAGTTTCGGTCCCCTACTGTGGTGATTGCGTACAAATTCATAGAAAAACTCGAAATCACCATTTGATGCACTAGCCCTTGATAGTGCATTAACCCGTGGATATTAGAAGGAAGAGCTTAATTTCGAAGGTGAAAGCGAGAGCGGTGGACTATGCTGCTTGAGGATGAAGGAGTTGGCCCCTGGGCCCAACCACCAACTTTTGATATAAACCTGGTGAAAAGCATTGTGACGTATGAAGTTTCGACAGTCGCCGGTGTCGTGCACGCAGCCCCAGAGCGTCACACCCTTGATCCGTTGTTGGTGGCTTTAGCCGCTGTATTCGTAAATATTCAATCTTTGCACTCGTCAATCAAGGGTATTGACTGTTGGCTAACCGTATCCCTGGAGCCTGTTACACTCAAACCTCTGGGTATATACATTTTTTCCCTTTCCTATTTTTTCAAAGAGCCACACCGGCATGCCTGGCAATGAGGCAGCCGACAAGGTGGCTAGGGAATGCGGAGCCGCAGGAAGAGGGAGCCCTGTAGTAATGTTGGAAGGCATCAACGTGCAGGTCAGAAGGATTAACCGGAAGCACAGGTCAAAGAGGGGTTCGGTACCAACCGCAGGGGATGGAGCCCTAGTCGCCTATAGCTGGTGCCGCACCAACCGAGGCCCACAACAGCTGGCTCCATCACATTGACGGGAAGCCAGTCAACTTATGCCCCCAGCGCAGACAGGAGGAACCGGGAGACCATATCGTCTTTCCGGTTACATCAAGAGGAAAGAGAGAGGCTGGGAGCCCCAATGTCATGGGTGGGGCCCGATAACCCCATATGGAGGGCAGAGGGGAAAGACCGATACGACGCGGTGGAGGATTCCTATTCATATTATCACCAGTTCTTTAACCACCGGCACCAAAGCCGGTTCGTTTCAGACGTTGCCATCCTGTTTATATTTGGTTACTCTTTCCCGACATTGCAACTGAATCACGGGCTTTAAGATCTGGGCTCCGGTTTCCACTGGCAGTTTTAATTTCTGCTTGTCACCGCGGCATGATGCCGGGCCCCTCGGAAGGATCATATTCAAACCTGTACATACTGCGTGGGAGTGGGCGATTAATAGGCCGCTCCCTTGAAACCTTCCGGGCCCACGGGGGACTCCCCATGGTCCCATACACGACTCACATGTGAGCAATGAATACAATCAATCAATCAATCAATCCTATTTTTTCACTACGGTGGGCTCACCATGGTCCGACACTGGACTCACATGTGAGTAATAAATACAAACAAACAAAACAAACAATCCTACTTTTGACTTTTAATACAAGCAAGTCTTGACACTACCAGCGGAACCACCGTATCTCACTATCTACGGTCCCTCCCATTTAACTATAGTCCAATTCTACCGGGTGAAACATCCCCTACACTAGCTGCGCTGCCTACTAGCACCACTTTCGCTGCCTAACAATATTCTTCGCACAAGGAATATTCTGTTATTGGCATCCCTGACCCTCTCTATACTGAACTGCCGACCTCGAGCAGTGATTGGCGTTCGTCCACTCAGTGGTGTCCGCGGAGGCTTCCTCGAGCCTTCCTCACCATAGTATTCACCGTTACAACGATGAATTAGAATTCCAGGTTGATGGGCTTTGTAGGAGAATATTTGTAATAATGTTCGACCTCTCTGATTTACCTGGTAGTAAAATTGAATTCAGCATACATCTCTGTCCAGCTGTGAGAAGCCTGTGTTATGATTTGCAGCGAACAAAGCACTGTCACTGGTTTGCTATGGAATAGATTTCTTGAGCCTATTTTTACCTGGGCTATGTCCTTACATGTAGCTAATACGCTCGTGATGCATCCAGTGACTACAGACATTGATACATAGAGTGGTATATTGGTGTAGGTCTTTGCCTTGACAGCCCCCCAATGGCATCACGGGATGTAGCACGGTAAATCACGGTGAGCATCCGAAAGGGGTACTTGTAATCTGGATTTATTGGTGTAGCAAGAGACTTGGATACAACGTTCAAATCGTACAGTACTAGAAAAGAAAGATACTGTGCAATATCTCCCATTACCTTCGCCGAAGAAGATGGAGGGTCCTCTTAGATTATTTGGATGGCTGCAGAAACACGCCGAGAAACCACATTGATGGCTAAAGAAGACGGGGATCGACAGTTGAGAATGCAGAACGGTGGGCACCGATTTGCTCGTAGTGGACCTTCTGCTATCTATGAGTAATCAGCGTTCTTCATATGAAAATGAAGCCGAGAGAAGTTATAGTATGTACTTTGATTAAACAGTTTCACTAAGGGGGCGATTTCGCGACATCTATATACCTCCCAAATCATCAATTTTCATTGGCTACATAATTACCCTAAGTCTTCTGTGCTTGAAACCATTTAACCGCTATTCATTCTCTATCCCTGACAGACGTATCCCAACTGATGATCCCTGAACATTCACCGAAGTCCACCCTAGTGAATATACACACCCATTCACCTTCATCGCCATCCCCATCCTCGTTGTCATAATTATAGCCACCCCCGTTCCCAGGCCTCTCTTCTTCTGTTTCACATATTGTATCTCCACCTCCATTTCCCTCCAGTTTACCCTCATTGCCCCCAGTTGCATTCCATTCCAAACATAAACTCGGCGGTAATTGCGGCTTTCTTTCTGACGCCCGTCTTTCCCTCGCCTCCCCACCATGTTCTCCTCTTCGTCCAACTCAAATCTCCGCTTCCTTTCTCCACCAGGGGCGTGCCTCTCGACCTCCCCCGGCTGGCTAACTCCACCACCCGCACCAGCGGAATTCACCTGGTTCAACTCCCCGGCATCAGTCATCCTGTACCCCCTGTCCCTCCTAACATGTACCAGCTTCACAACCGTCTTCTTGGGGCCCTTGTTAACACCTTGACTCACTTTCCGTAAAACATCAGATATCCTTTCCAGCATCTCAATAGTCGGGCCCTCAACATCCTGCATGGACAAGGTCCCTTTGCCCTTCCCATTTGATGCTGCCGCTGACAGACATATCCCAACTGTGGTCCCTAAATTGCACCGAAGGTCACCGTAATGAAGATATTTGCTTGGCGAGCTCGAGTGTGGTGAGAATTTCGGGGTCAGGGGAGGGTTGGTGGCCGGAATTGGAGTCGCAGTCGGAGATAGTACCGGGAGAGACGGGTCCCGAGCGGGGTTTCTCTTCTTGATGTTGTCGGCGGTGAGGGTGGCTTTGCGCATTGGTTCGGGGTACTGATGGTGGGCGGAGATTAATGAATACAGTCTCCCATTCACCTTCATCACCGTCCACATCATCATTATTAGCATAATTAGCCACCCCCATTCCGAGGCCTCTCTTCCGTGCCACAGATTGTATCTCCACCCCCATTTTCCTCCGCTATACCGCCCTTGCATATTCATCACCCCCAGTTGCACTCCAGTCCAAACATAAACTCGGCGGTAATCGCTGCTTTCTTTCTGACGCCTGTCTTTCCCTCGCCTCCCCACCATGACCTCCTCTTCCTCCAGCTCAAATCCCCTCTTTCTTTCCCGACCAGGTGCATTCTTCCCGACCTCCCCCGGCTGGCTAACTCTACCTGCCGCACCGAGGGATTTACCTAGTTCAACTCCCCAGCATCAGCCGTCCTTTTCTGTCCCTCCTGACCTCTATAGAAATTGGAATGACTGCATCTGACAAAGATACGGGTCGTTATGCGGCCAAGAAGATTGGATGTAACGCCTCAAAGCGTAATAGAGGCTGGGGTGGTTGAGGCGTTGAGAGATATGTTACCCTCACTGAACCTGTGCTAGTACCCAAAGTAAAAGAATGTAAACGATATAAACGACCCCCGTCTCACTCTGAAGAATATAAATGATATAAACGAATAAACGACCCCCATCTCACTCTGCCCCTTCCACACACACACACTATCTAAAACATGCTCGAGCTGGGCCCCCTTCCGGGATCGCATATGGGTAATGAATATGTAAAATATATATATATATATATATAGATAATATAGTGTGATGGACACGGTGTTAATAGTGTTATGTTATTGCCACGGAGTTGGGTACTTTGACCATGACCCATTCAACAGGCCTTGGTGATGGAGGTATAAGTTCTGTATATCCGATTTAAATGATACATTTCGCTGCACGTTGAGGAGTGGTGCCATGATGGGCCAGCGTAAGCCCGACTGGTCCATGCTGTGTAATAGGAGAGTAACAATGTAGGAGTTGCAACAGGTGCTGCCTGCCCCTATGTTCTGGTGTCTGTATGATATCCAGGCTAGCATTGGCGTCGCGAAATATCTCATATCCGACATTCTGGCGAAGTGGTTGATGTGGATGAGTAGCCACGAGCCCCATCCTCTACCATAGGTGCGTAATGATGTCAGAGTTGATAGCGCGTGAACTGGGTGTGTAATAATTGCGAGGTTATGGAGCGGAGGAATTGCAGGTAATAGAGTATTCCTGAGAGATGTCGTTGTGATCATCAATAGACTATGCAACCAACGACCAGAGACTTATCCAGTGCCCGTAAGGCGTGCCCACAGTCGGGAAAACGTAACGCGGTTTTCGTTCGTTACTATTAATTAATCTGATAGAGAATAGTATGTCAGCGGTGGTGAACTTAATCAGTGGGTTAGTGGTTGGAAACTCTTGTTATTACCCCATATTGCTTCTTTTCTACTATTACCCTCGCTAGCCTTGCCCCAAGGTCCCCAACTAGACAAGTACGGCCACAGGGACGTTACCTAAACTACTGCAGGTCCCAGATTCCTTGGTGGCGGCCCGCAATCCTTCCAGGCTCTATGTAGGTAGCTCTCGTGTGTTAGGCAGGTTGTCGATAACGTGATCTACTTCTTGGTGATCTGCATCCCCATGAAGTAGGGTGGCTGCGATAGCCTACTCTCATCTTCTCATGCCTTCTCCATCGTTGATTGGGAAGTTTTTTACTATCTCCCCAATGGACCATCTGTTTCTTGGTGCAGGAGAGTCTTTCCTGTGACCGGACTGGATAATTGGTTGCTTGCCCTGTTTAGCTTCCGTAACCGTCCGGGGTACAGACAAGCATACCCGATGTAAGCATATATTCATTGCATGCATGCCCCTCGTGGTCCCCCCCCATATGTAACAGGGCGTAATTTTCTCTAGATATAAGCATATATTACTATAAACATGTCACCTCTGATCCCAACCGTATGCTTATAACGAGAGTTGTCGGTATTTGAACTGCTTGAGGTATCTTCGTTGAGCGTTCTAGGTGGTCATTCGGTCAGTAGTTGCACACCCTGACTATTGGGTGGGTGTAGACTGACCCAGCTACCAACCCTGTTGACCGAAGGGAGTTTTGAGTTCTAAAGGGGGGACCGGCTATGCACGCTGGAAGTCAGTTCATGGTGGTTGGGGGAGGTGGAGCGTGAATGGTGACTGGGGTCGAAGGTGGAGCTCCAGGTCGAGTGAAGAGCAGAGGATTGATGGATTGGGAGCGAGTTTGCGATGATTGAATAGCCACAATCTAGCTCCTATCTTATGGTACATACTATTCGTGCGCCGAGAATATTGGTGCGCCGAGGATGGATTGGGAATTGTACATTATCACCAGCCCCTTGCCGTGATATAACGCAAGTATCCACCTATCTACCCATCCCCATGCGATGGCAAATCACTACCTTTGAGCTTCAGTGGATCTAGATCTCATGTTCCTACCCACGGAACCAGTATCCTCAGCCATCAGGGTGATATGCAGGTACCTATGAACCTCCGAGGGTACGGAATTTTGTCACTGTGTTGATTGGGTGGTGTATTGACTTGCGGTTCAGACCTGGGTATGGGTTGCAACGATCGACTAGCAATTCAATAATATAGCTTACGCACATGGACGGGGATTATCAGGAGAATATATGTGTGGGGCAAGATCCCTCAACAATGTAAGGAATACACTCTACCGATCACACCCGAGAACGTTATACGCATGAACCGCATAGAGCCTATATTAGGGTGTGAGAGAACGTTATACGCATGAACC
>Ga0307511_10005022_pt1 | contig 13498 bp, 11 predicted proteins | sample 13_EM_MG_FD_200266 | JGI IMG/M metagenome (GOLD analysis project Ga0307511, IMG submission 200266) | Populus trichocarpa ectomycorrhiza microbial communities from riparian zone in the Pacific Northwest, United States - 13_EM | ecosystem: Host-associated > Plants > Roots > Unclassified | place...
GTCTGATGGAGTTGGAGCGATTGTTAGCTAATGGCTTTACATATAGATGGAACAAGAAGAGGATTTTTTAAAAAATAAACCAGCCAATGGAATCATCAATATTTAGCTGGCCCTATCTACCGCACACAGGGGCAGAAAGATTATTGAACAGTTGCGTACAGTATTAGTTTCTTAACCACCTTGTTGATTCCATTGGCTTCCTTGTTAATTTTCAATATAATATATGAATAACATATAGATAATTTAAATGGTTAGCCACTCTCTTCTTCCCAACCCACGCAACGATCCTCTTTGTTTATCCGCATAATAGTCATCAGAAGTGATGGGAAAACTATGAGCTTGACACAGATTCATTTATTTATAAAAAAGGCGAGGGATTCGATAATAATCTTGAACACAAAATAAACCAACTAGCTAGATTCCAGAGAGGCTATAATTATAATGGCTAGCCAGTCTCAAGATCAGGGCGAATCAAGCAAGAACCTTTTAATATTGTCTATAAGAAAACACTCCATGAAAAGTTACAGACCCGCCAGCTAATGTGGGTTGGAAATTGTCATTAGCGATACGAAAAATTGTAAAGATAATGATAATCTTATCTCTGGTTGATTGAGCATCACCCTTTCTTGCAAGTAAATCAGCACTGGTATGAAAAGATTATAAAAATATTTGATTCTATTAGTAACTATATCTCAGAATCAACAGATCCACGAACCGCCTCTTCCGAGAGATATCGAAGTTTTAAGCCAAAAAAACAACGGCCATAATCATCTTTTTGAGGAAGCAAACAAGAAAGAAAGAAAACCCAGTGAGACCCTGATCCATTTTGTATAACAGGTATTTCTAATGTGCGATGCTTACTGCAACTTGTGTACATGATAGTGCTTGTATATCATTCTCCTAAGGACGAAACCCTAGATACTTCGTTTGGTACCTCGTAACTAGAGGAAATCTTCATTCCAAATTCACATTTCGGTCTATGAACCCCGGTTAATTCTATCTGGTAGTGACAAGATAAAAAGAATCTTGCTAGCTACAACCAAGAACGCGTCCCTGAATGTTCCTGTGATATCAGCAAAGCTGCAAAGAAAGAGTGATGGGAAGAGAGGTTGATTTGAAGATTTTAACGTATCCATCTCCCACCAACATGTGGGCTGTCATAACTTTTATAAAGCCAGGCCTGTAAAATGATTTCGAACTGCTTTTCTTGGTTTGTAATCCAGTACAGAATCAAGCCCATCCTAATTATTCATAAAGAGTTGCTTACTAAACTGATCCAAAATCAAACAGTAGCCTCCCGCTCCCATGTTTCACCACCTGACCGGTCTTTTTCAGGAATTAAACGACCTGAATATCATACATATGCCGAGGGGTGACAGCTGCGCTTACCTCTAAAATAAGCGGCCTCCATCAGCAAGAAGCTGCCTAGCCCAATCATGGTAAAAACACGCAGAGAAGAATGCGATGACGTTTGTAAGAAACGACCAGCAAGCAAGGAATGTCAATCTCGCTGGAAATCTTTGCCCTTCAGTAATTTTGATCGTGGAGGCTCTCGAAGTCACCTATGAACTGTGAAGTTATTGTGGACAGTTCACGTTGACGTTGACGTTGAAATTATTCACATGCTTGCCGTGACTGTTAATTTTAACAAAAATAAATTATCTAAGGTATTGATATTTTTTTTTATAAAAAAGTAAGATGGAGAAATGTCGTGTGGATATTATATATGTATTTCTTCGTGAGATTATGAGTAAAACTTTTTTTAAAAAAAATATTCTATCCAAAACAAGGTTTTCCATAATTATAAATTCAAATGGATTAACGATGTTAACTAAGAGTTAGATATATAGATTTTTAGATACGAAAATATTTTTATGGATACGAAAATATTTTGATATATATTTTTGGATTAAATATTCTCTTAGAAGGGGTTTTGGTAATTTTCTCAATTTCTTTTTTGTGTAAATTATTGAGATTCTAGCATGATTATTATGTTGCAAATCTTTAAAACCCATTTGTGTATGTAGGCCCCAACGTCTGATGATCCAGCAAAAGCAAAAGCCCAAACCATCATAATCAAATCGGATTCGGGTCAAAAAAACTCCCTGCCCGACTGCCCCTGAAAAATAGATCCCGCGGTCGCCAACCTAATCGCGATAGCCAAACAAGACCGATACACACACAAAATAATGCAGAAGCGGGACCTGAACAAGTCCGGTGGCTCAGGGGGCGGATCAGCAGCCCCAGCACCTAAGAGAGGGCGCCCCTTCGGCAGCACAAGCGGCAGCGCCGCCGCCTCATTTGCTGCAGATTTTGTAGCACCGTCCACTCTCCTCGGTCCTTCACTTCAAGTTCACACCTCATTCGCCGGTCAGTTATCCAAAAAAAAGAAAAAACCCTAACTTTTAGTGTTAAAATTAACATATCTTTGATTAATTTGTTAGCTTCAGATCAGAATAATAAAAGAATAGTACTGGCACTTCAAAGTGGATTGAAGAGCGAGTTAACATGGGCACTCAACACTCTCACATTGCTTTCTTTCAAAGAAAAAGAAGACATGCGCAAAGACTCTCTCGCTAAAATATCTGGCTTGCTTGATGCTCTTCTTCAAGTCGTATGCATCTCGCTTTACTCTCTCTCTCTCTCTTAAAATCTCATGGTTTGTTGAATTATTTTGTTTATATTTTAGCAAAACTTAATTAGGTGTATGATTGCTTTATATTTTGCAATTTGGTGCTAATGATGATGTGTTAAAACAAAACAGATAGATGACTGGCGTGATATTGCGCTTCCCAAAGAACTCCAGAAGACTCGTAGAGTAAGAACATTAGGTTCTAATTCGCTTGTTACAGGATTTGGTTACGAGTACGAGGCATTGGGATCAAATGACAATGTCAAGCAATCTGGGTAAGTAGGATTTTTATTAAAATCTGGTCTTGGTAAAAGTGGGATGTGAATGTGGGGTGATGTCTTTGTGGCAGATTGACGGATGCTTCTGTGCAAAAGAATGTAGCCAAATTTCGTCCTTCAGAGTGGTGGTATGACGAGGATGGTTTGTTTAATTTAGATGATGAAGGGAGGGCAGAGAAGCAGCAGTGTGCTGTGGCTGCTTCAAATATCATACGCAATTTCTCTTTCATGCCAGAGAATGAAGTTATTATGGCTGCCAATCGGCATTGCTTGGAAACAGTGTTCCAGTGCATAGAGGATCACAGTACTGGTGAGGACTTAATAAAGCAAAATGCTATTTCTGTTATTTATCATCCAAGTTGAATATCATCATCCTCATCAAAATTTTTGGAAAATTTACAATTGTTTCTCTGAAGCAATCGAGGGATAATTTGAGATTTCATACGGCCAGTTGCAAATAAAGATTGTGTGAACTATATCTAGCAAAAAACTGCAGAATATGGTAGACCAAGACACTAAAATTTAGGTCATCTAGGGTCATAAAGCTGATGCTCAGATTGATGAGAAGCCTCATGGGACATCCTTGTGCTTTAGAGCTAACTTTGAGGGCAGAAAACTTGATGGACGTGTAGTTGCTCATTTGAATGTGGAAAGTGAAGACTGTGTTGTATGACCTAGAATTCAGGAGTTGATATTGATGTGAATTATTTTTCCTGTTTCCATTTTCTTTTCTTTTCTTTTTTTTATTAGTTTTACATTTCTTCCCTGATCTTATTATTTTGTTTCACCTTCTACCAAAATGTACTATAATGATAAGGGCCATTGCTGCTAAGGTACATGCATGAAATTTTAGGTTCGTGATCCCTGAATGAAAAGAGAAACACCCATGCCTCCTTTACATGTCATGTGTATATGGGAGGTTCTGAAATAATGATCTAGTTCTTCTCTTAGTGCAGTTCATGCTTCGGTATATTGGAGTTTGCAGGGATTGGGAGCGTATAAATATGTGATTTAGCCTTGAGTTCGTGATCTTAGAATTTGGTTGAGAAATATAGAGATATCAACTGCACTCGCTGAGTCAGCAAATGTCCTTGGAGAATAGCACCAGAGAACTCTACATATATATTTACATGTACATAACAGAAGGAAAGAGTTAGATTTTTTTAAGTTGGCTTACTTCTCTTGATTCTATTTTATGATATTAGGGCTGGCTATTCCTTTTAGTTTCTCATTGTTGATTCTAATGGAGTGATTTTTCTGATGTGAGTTCACCAGTCAGAGAAAAAGTTCTTTTATGAGTTTAAGATATCTTCAAAGCCTAATAAACTGGATTGGGATAGTGATACAATGCAAACACTGCACCTACTGGAATTTTAGCATATTCGTTCACATTGAATCATCAAAGGTGGTCTGATAATTGCTGATTGTTGCCATGCTAAACTAAATCTTTTTTGCCCTTTTCTGTCTGCCATCTGTCCCTTGATCACAGCAAAAGAAATTGTTTTGCCGAAATGCTTCACAAATACACAAGTATAGTCTATGAAATCAAACTTATTTTTGGTGAAGGAAGTAGGAAGATGTTTAGAAAGGCTATTTCACGTGTTATGCTTTTGAAGACTTGAGAGAGGATGCTGAGCTTGTAGATTCTGTCTTATGATTCTTAAAGGGTAGAGTTACATTTGTTCTTTGTATGACGTTGTGCAAAGTCATTTCTGTTTTCACTATTCTTGTGCTGCTCTTATTTTCATGTTGTTAGAATCCCATTGTCTACTACGTGGTTTAATATTGTTAGAGAAATTTGGATTTTGATGTTGCTTTTATTAGCCATTTCCCTGTCCCTTGTGCACAGCAGAGAAAAAAAAAGGTTGTTTATGATAAAGTGCTTCTCAAATACACAAGTATAGCTTGTGAAATTGAACTTATTTTCGGTGATGTAAGTAGGAAGATGTTTAGAAAGGTAATTGCACCTGTTATGCTTTTGAAGACTCAAGAGAGGATGCTGAGCTTGTAGATTCTGTCTTATGATTCTTAAAGGGTTGACTTACATTTGTTCTTTGTTTGAGGTTGTGCAAAGTCAGTTGCGTTTTCACTATTCTTGTGTTTCTCTTATTTTCCATGTTGATAGAATGCCGTTGTCTCCTACATAGCTTAATATTGTTAAAGAATTTTGTATTTTGATGTAGCTGTGATTAGACATTTCCTGAAGGCACACAAGAAATTGCGGCAGCTAAATGTTGAACTTCTAGGTGGAGTTACGTCACTGATTATATTCCCGACATAGCAGCTTGAGTATATAAATTGTTTGTCCTGTCCCTTGTTTCTTTGATATTGGCTGTGAAAGTTTAGGGGCAAATATAATGTCTATAGGATATTACTACTTAATGAGGGAAAGTTCTATTAGGTCTCCAAAGGATCCTGTGTTGCTATAGCATTTAGAAGAAAGAAGGTTGATACAACATTATTAGTTGGGAATGTTGAGGGGACTAAGTTATGGAGTGACTAGCGATGTTCTCCGTGGCTCAAGGCCCTTAACGATCATCATTTTGTGGCTTTGGGAAGTTGGGACAGATTTAGGACCAGCCTCACTAAATGTAATGATATTAGGGTCCTCCATGAAATTTGCAAATCATCATCATGGATAGGTTATTTTTGAGGTACATCGCTATGTTTCACCAACTATATACCGTGCCCATGTTTCATTAGACTTATCTTAATTATGTAGAGTTGCAATGCTCCCTTTGTACTTATTGTTCCATTAAATATTTTTCATGTAAGTCTAGACCTTATTAAGAAACGCTGAATCCCGAAGCAACACGAAGGACATCACTTTTTCTTATTGCTCATAATTGCCTTATAGTTTAGATAATCCGTTGAATCTGATAAGATATGAGATGAGTTTGGACCTCTGAGTCGTTTGAAGAGGTCATTATCCTAATAGTTGAAAGGCTCAAGTTACCATTAATGTGATGATATTAGATTCTAGCTTCACCATTACTAGTTTAGGATCTGATCTCAGAAAAGAAGGGTTTTTTTTACTCATTTAGCATCATCGCAGACTATAGTAACACTTTCATTTTCTTTTATCCTCAAGAAACACCGTAAGATTGCTTTATGTTAATGGAGAGGATATCAGTGTGGATATTCTTGTCAAATTGCAAATTATCTATAACCCTGTTCTTCCCCTCTAGCAGCTCCCTTGTGTTATTTCATCAACCTGCCACTCCCATTTTGTCTCTCTGTTTTTCTTTGTGAATAATTTTTTTCCCTAAAGTGCAAACAATTTAAGTTTGTAGCTTCTCTTTGCTTGCTTGTTTTGTTATTGACAGTTTAATTGGACTTCCTTGTATGGAGCTCTTGAATTATGTGCAGTTTGTAGTTCTATCTTTTCTCATTTGTAATGAGGCTTTCAATAATTTGAGGACCTGCTATATTCTAGCCTTCTTTTCCTTGCACCATACAATGCTGATGCAGAAATTAGATGCATCTGTTTCACATGTTGTCTTAAATGCTTCTAAAAGTTATTGACAATTACAGAGGATGAGGAACTTGTTACGAATGCCCTCGAGACAATTGTAAATTTGGCTCCGTTGCTTGATCTCCGAATTTTTAGCTCCTCAAAGCCATCTTACATCAAAATAACGTGAGAAATCTTATTTATTATTGCCTCAAAGATTAAATTTTTTATTCTAACTTATGGTTGATAAGTTTGTTAATTTCTTTATTGAGCAGAGAAAAACGTGCAGTACAAGCAATCATGGGGATGCTGGGATCTGCAGTTAAAGCCTGGCACTGTGCAGCTGCTGAATTACTAGGGCGTTTGATTATAAATCCTGACAATGAACCTTTCCTTCTTCCCTTTTTCCCACAGGTTGATTTTTCTCTGTTGATGGCGCAAGTTATATAATGTCTTTGCATAAATTTATAACGATGGGCCAAATGACCATTGCAGATACACAAGCGTTTAGTAGATCTTATGAGCTCACCTGCACTTGATGCCCAGGCAGCTGCTGTTGGCGCTCTTTATAACCTTGCAGAAGTTAATATGGACTGCAGATTGAAGCTTGCTAGTGAGCGATGGTAATTTTTCTTTTATTTTTTATTTTGGTTTCATAAATTAGAATAATACAAAGAAAGAAGGCTGTGGCAAGAAATTTTATTGTCAACGGGTTTACTGGGTTGCAGACATGACATTTTTGGTGTGTACAATTTATAAAATTCAGGGCAGTTGATCGATTGCTTAGAGTGATTCGGGCGCCACATCCTGTACCAGAAGTTTGCAGGAAAGCGGCGATGATATTGGAGAGTCTGGTCTCCGAGCCACAAAACAAGGCTTTGCTACTAGCTTACGAGAATGCATTTGCTGAGATTCTCTTCTCAGATACAAGATATTCTGATACATTTGCCAGAATATTATATGAACTGACGTCCAGACCAAGTAACAAATTCACAGCAGCTCGTGGTGTTTGGGGCATGTGATTGGAAACCGGCATCATTTATAGCTGATCCAGCTCCGAGCTGCCAGAATGTTGTATTGAAACTTTTTTCAGCTTAATGTACTAAAACTTGATTAAGACTTAGATTTTGTAGTTGCCTACTTGCATTTAGGGTTCACTTTATAATCGGATTGATGCCTTCACATCCTTGTAGTCTTTATTTTGTATTTAAAAGTATTTCTGCTATTTTGTTTTAGTATCAACCTGCACGTTACTTATACCCATGCGTTATTTATATTATTTTTTGTTGGTGTATGTTTTATCTCAAAAAAATTTACTTTGGTCTCTATATTTTATTTTATTTTTGGCAAATAAGTCCTCAAGTGAAAGTGAAAGCCTTTTTCATTGTATTTTATAGAAAATAAAAGGTTGGTCCACGATGTTTGAACATGTCAAATAAAAAAACTGATTAAAATTAAGCAAACAATCTTTTCGCATAAGTGAAGATATCCTTCCACAATCCAAGATTTTCTTCCTTCTCCCCTTCGAAAGAATAGAGCGATGCATCTCGAATAATTAACATAATTTTACATTTAAACGTGATCCAGCTTTCGTTTTGTTTTCTAAATAGTCCAGCTCCAGCCCATAGAGTGTTAAATCTCGGACCGCAGGCCCCGAGTTTGAACGTCGGTCTTGTTTTCTTTAATAAGGTTTTATTTAAAATCTTTAATTGAAATAATATAAGAGTAAAACCATAAAACACATTTGGATTGAACTTCTAATCTAATTAGGATCCAAATCCTCTGAGTTTGATTTGTTAGATCATAAAAGGTTTGGATTATGAATTAGAGTTAGCAAAATATTTTGATGCCCATAATATTATATACTTGTTATTCATTTTAAAAGAAAAAAATATCAATCTCGTTTGTTATGGATAGAATCACTCTTTTTATTAATATTAAATGCATCCATGCTCTTAATTCATAATAATAATAATAATAAAGTGATACTTGATGCCTTGTGTTTAATTGATCTGATTTTTCCGAGTTTAATATGTTTATTGAAACCCTAAATATATAGATGTTTATTAACATTGTTTGGAAGTTTTATTTAGAAAGGAGGAGAAGTTTTATATACTATTAATATTTTACCACTCAACACCTAACCCATATGTTAGTCTTTAATTTTCAATCCCGAAACGAACATAAGCAACTAATCTTAAGCAAAATAGGGTGTGCCTGTCGCCATCAATTTAGATTCGTAAACCACGATCATTTAGAGTTAAATTATGATGGAAATCGATATACTTGCACCCAACCTCTAACTTATTTGACAAGACACTTTGCTTGGTTCACTGCATGCCCTACCTCCAGCTTAATTGACTCTAGCCTCCGGCGGTGGAGGTGTATACAAGCAAAGTTAACAAAGCCCACCAACCTCTTATTAAAACGAATTTCAGTGCACCTTAGCTGTGCAAGTAAACAATCCAATTGGTGCCCTGGCACTTCCTTCTACGAAATATACATGTCAATAATGCCTCAATCGGGAATGTATATCATATATATGAAAACAGGACAATCGACCAAATTGATGCTTGGCATTCTCGAGAATGCATTTGGGAATTGACAACTATGGATGGGATTAATGGGATGGCTCGATTTTGAGATAGCCCAAATGGATCTTAGAATTGGTTGTAATTATCAAAAAAGAAAAAGGAAAAAAAAAAACAATGGAACCATCTTCTTGGGTTGGTGTTATGATCCAAGAGGCTCCTTTTCTTTATTTTTCGGTTTCCTTTTCTCCTAGATCAATGATCCAACAGAGGCTGAGAGGCTTGATAAATATTTCGAGAGAAAAAAAACAGATGGATTAAAGAATGTTCAGCTTTTCAGCCATCTTGAACATGAATGACATTCGTTGATTAACAACAAAATTAAAATACGAAGAGAATCAGAATTTAACCATAAACAATTAATTGTCTTCACTTGCACATAAATTGCACTTACATAAAACAATTGATAATCCGTTCTCAAAAAAAAGAAAAATCGAAAGAAAAGAAAAGAGTTGTAAGCAATTGACATTATAACTATCTCCCTCCGAAAAGGGGAAATTGTCGAGCTTCAAGAAGCAATGGACACCACTTTAGGCACATGAACAGGGAATTCGTCAATCTCATCAATCCAGGGATTCTTCTCTTTTGCCGGATTGATCGTCCTCAATGCATACCACACCGCACTGTTACACTTGAATCCTGAACCGAAAGCAATCTGCCAAGTTCTATCACCCTTCCTAATTCTTCCTTTGGCCTCAGAGTAAGCCAATTCATACCACAACGAACTACTAGAGGTGTTACCAAACCTATAAAGAGTCATTCTTGAAGGCTCCATATGCCAATCAGAGAGCTCAAGGTTTTTCTCTAGTTCATCTAACACAGCTCTCCCTCCAGCATGAATGCAGAAGTGTTCAAAAGCCAACTTGAAATCAGGAATGTATGGTTTTATGTTCAGTTTAAAGATCTTCCTTCCTACTAAAGTTGCAAAAAATAGGAGCTGTTCTGACATGGGAAGTACCAATGGCCCTAGTGTAGTAATATTGGTTTTCAGAGCTTCCCCCGCAACAGCCATAAGGTCTTTAGAAAGTGAGACACCAATTCTTTTGGTGTCATCCTCCTTTTGGAAGACACAATTGTAACACTTGTCATCGGCACCTTTGTGTGTGCGAACAGTGTGGATTAGTTGATACTTTGAGCGGCGGCGATCGGATGATCGGTTGGAGAGAAGGATTGCGGCACCACCCATACGGAATAAGCAGTTGGAGACAAGCATGGAGCGGTCATTGCCGAAGTACCAATTAAGAGTGATGTTCTCCATACTGATCACCAGGGCATAGGAATTGGGGAGCACCTGTAATTAATTAAGATAATATCCATCAGTTAACTTATACACAGGAGCATTGTATATATGCAGAACCCACCTTGTGCGCTTCAATTTCCGAAAAAGAGCATAGCATACAGCTGGATCATCAGTTTAACGTTCACCCAACTCAGCCAGCAAATATTTGGAGGTTGATTTATTGCAATTTGTAGTACTTTCTCTTTTCCTATTTATTAAGGACATATGAACTATTTCCAAAGCTATAAATGCAGTAGTGTGAAGGACAAGGATAGAGTTTGAAAGGGAAACTATTTACCGACCTAAGGTGGTTGTGTGCATGGGACCAACATTTATGTTGTTCGGACACTCCTTACTACCTTTTATTTTTTAATCAGAGTACAACTCCTGTCTGTAATTCGAAGTTCAATGAAACTCAGCATGGTATGGGTCGATCGCTTAATAACAGCTGGACATCAGCTTGTGGATGTCACCAAATTAATTACTGAGCCGTTTCATTAAATTGCATCACCCTATTTTTTTCTAGTCCAAAACAAAGGGACGATACTTGATTTTTCATACCTGCAAAAGCTGCTTGGCGAGATCGATGGAAATAAGCCCAGCACTGCAACCCATACCGCCAAGATTGTAGCTCAATATGTTCCCTCTAAGCTTGTAATGATTGATTACCATAGCAGAGAGAGAAGGGGTTGGGTTGAACAAACTGCAGTTCACTATAAGAACACCTATATCCTTAGCTTTAACCCCAGTTTTGGCCAAGAGCTCATCAATGGCTCCAAACATCACCATCTCAGCCTCCTTCCTTGCGTCCTCCATGCACGGCCTTGGTGTGACCCGCATCACAGCCTCGGGGAAGTAAGTGTTCTGTCCTAAACCAGACCTCTCGAGGATCTTCTTTTGAAAGGCCAGGTTCTCTTCACTGAAGCAGCCTGCTACTGCTGATTTCTCCATGAAAGTTTCTCTGGTGCACATTCGAGCAGGTTCAGGCTTGTAACATGCAAAATCCACCAAGAATATTTTTCTAGGACGGCTCATGAAGTAGAGAGTAGCCAAGAAAACTACAAGACCTGAGCACAGAGTTACTGAGACAAAATTGAACTTGAGGTGGTTCCATAGCTGGACAAAATCTCGGATAGTGAGTGTTGAAAGATGAGCTGATGCAATGAATAGGAGTGGAACAAGCAAGAGATACATGGCACTAGAGATTAAATAATGATAACCAAGCTTCACATATTTGAGTCTAACTGATAAGAGAAAGTATGGGAGCCTGTTTCTCTTGGTCTCAGCATCAACTGTGACTGATTCTGGTTTCGGTTTTTGTTTGCTCTGATCCTCTGCCATTTTATTGGAACTTCAACGTATAGCCTAAGAAATTAAGTCGGAGTTCTTACTCTTTTTATGTGGTTAAACAAAAAGAGGAGAACCCACAAAGCTATAGAGAAGGAATGGAAAGATCTCTGATCAGTGTGGAAATTATAGCTAAGAGGGCCGGATTCTGTGAAATGAGCACAGAAAAAAAAAAACTTGAAGGTGTGCTTGCTTTGTTGTATGATAATTGAGAAGAAAGAAAAATGGCTTGCAAAGAGGGAAGAGATGAGTTGGGATTTAAAGAGTATGGGTATAGATAAAGAAGGGAGAGTTGTACTCGGGAGGATGCAACTACCCCAGCGAACTTTTAATTGTTAACCCGCCATGGAATTCAATTTGCCAACCAGGAAAATACATGTATTAGTTTCGTACACAAGTATTTTCCCTTTTTTGTTTGTACAATTAGGTCTACTTGTACGCATCTAATTTTGAACCTTGCCTCTCCTATCCTATGATGGCAATACAGTCAACACGTCCCCTGTTGGGACATATGTCTATACTGTGATATTAATTATTTTTTAATATATTTTTTATTTAAAAATATATTAAAATAATATTTTTTAAAAATTTTATTTTTATATTAATATGTTAAAACGTTTTGAAAATACCAAAAAAATTAATTCAAGATAAAAAAAAATTTATATTTTTTTAAAAACATTTTAAAACACAAAAAACAAACAAGTTGAAATAATAATGGATAACAAACTAACACTTCAAACATGTGAATCATGCATGAACGCTAGGGGAGGCTAGGGTGGTCCAAGGTAGGATTAAAAGGAACAAAATTCAAAGATAGGGAACTCAGATAGAAAAAAAATGGTAAAAAAATTGTTTTTCTAAACTTGGGCTAAACATACATTTTGGTCCTCTAACTTTTAAAATTATAAACTTTTAGTCCCTAAAAATATATGAAATTCAATTTTGATTCCAAACTTCATTTTTCTTATTTTTTGGTCCACATATTCATAGAAGAGAGAGAAAATGACCGGATTTTAGTGATAGAGAAAGAAAGTATTGATTGAAACCGATTTCAACAATCAAAACAAGTGGTTTTGGTGTTAATGGTTCCTTTTAATAATGAAAGTTTGTACATGGTGTTTTTTCCACTTTAAACTTGTATGAAATGGTAGATCTGAATCCGAGAATAATTTTTATTTTGGGTTAATTGTGGTTTTGGGAACAAATTTCTTATTTGTTAAAGGCTATGTATATGTTTTACAAGATTTTTAGGGTCGCTGAAATTTGGATAGTGTCAGCATCGCGTCACCTACTTTTTTTTCAAACTATTAAAGGGTGAACTCGCCCCTTAAGAAAAATTTAAAAAAATAAGAGGCTTTTATTGCCCGAGAGAATAGGCCTTTTTTCTTCTTTTTTTTGTTTCAGTTTTATCTATTACAATTGCATTTGTTTTCTTGTTTTTTTTTCTTCAATCTCATCACTTAATATTTAGTTGATTATTAATTAAGTAACATAATTTGTTTTGGTTTGGTTTGGTTTTTTCAATCACTTTGATATTTTATTGGTTCTTAATTTTATAAGTATTTATTTTAAATGAAAAATTATATATATTAAAAAAAAATTGAATTCAATTGAGTCCATAACTTGGGTCACATGTTTGGCTTATTAACTTTAGCTAGATGGGGATTAAGCTTCTTAATAATATATTTTTTTTTGTATAAATAATTCTTGATTTATTTAATAAAAATTATATATATAAAAATTTAAACTCAATTAAATCCATAACTTAAGTCACATATTTAACTTATTAACTTTTGCTAGGTGAGAATTAGGTTTAATAATATTTTTTTATTATATAAATAATTCTTAATTTATTTAATTAAAAATATTTGAATTCCAGAGATATTTTTATATGCAAAACATGTCATAAAAGCCTAC
>Ga0307511_10005023_pt1 | contig 13495 bp, 13 predicted proteins | sample 13_EM_MG_FD_200266 | JGI IMG/M metagenome (GOLD analysis project Ga0307511, IMG submission 200266) | Populus trichocarpa ectomycorrhiza microbial communities from riparian zone in the Pacific Northwest, United States - 13_EM | ecosystem: Host-associated > Plants > Roots > Unclassified | place...
TAAAAGTTTGAGATCAAGAGGTATGTTTTTCTGTGGTTTCAAGTTTGAACCCTGTGGTTGCTAATATGATGGCTACTGGAGACTTACATGATCATTAACTTCAGGGCCCGTGGGATTAGTCGAGTGGTGTGCAAGTTGGTCCGGACACCCACGTTAATAATAATAATAATAAAAATAAATGAATTGTATATTATCAAACACCACTTTTAGGGTTTAGATTAGTAACAACATTGTAGGCGAAGATTTCAAAGAAAATAAAAATAAAAAAAAGATGGGTAAAGACAAAATATTTTAGGTAAAAGAAGGTGTTGACTATTTTGATATTATAATATATATAGTTTAAAGTATTTATAGATATTAAATATTTTAGGTAAAAGAAGGTGTTGACTAATGATTTTTATAGCAGGGAAGGATTTGCTAGATATTTAATGAAAAGTATAAAATTCATAAACGATATGTATGGAAAAGCAACTCAAAAGTTTTGTGAAATTGCTACTTACTTCAATCATATGCCTTGTATACTGGGATTGTGTGCACAGGACTTTAATGCTACAGTAAGCATGATATCATAGTTCGCATTTGTTAAAAAGCATCCAAAGTTTGATAAATTTAAGAAGTATTTAATTCTTAAATTAATGAAAATTTAAAGAAATTGGGACCATCTTAGAATTAAATATATAAAAAAAGGTATAGTGGGGGCCGGTTGTGTCTCGATCAAACTTTTAACATTGAGAAACATGTCTTGATTTTAGACATTGAAGTTTGAAAAAACATCAATATTAATTTCATATGATGTTCTAGATGTTCTTAGTGCAATGAAAAAACAAGTAAATTATTGCTCTAGATTTAATTTGGTATTAATTCAAGATTTGTAAATATTAAAAACAACTGGGAATGTCTCGACTGATTGGAGTGTGGTTGCGGTTGCTTTTCAAAGTGCTTTTCACTTGGAAATGCATCAAAATGATATATTTTTATTTTTTTAAAATTATTTTTGATATCAGCATATCAAAATGATTTTAAAACATTAAAAAATATTAATTTAAAACAAAGAAAAAATAAAAAAATTTTAAATTTTTTCAAAAGCGTTTTTGAAACGCAAAAATAAACAGGGCCTAATACTCCAAGGAGATTGACATGGATCCATTGTTTTTTTTTTTGTTTTTTTGTATCGGAAATGTTTTGATAGATTCTTGTATTATACGCAACGTGACAAGTAATTGGAATACCATGGAAAAAACAATAAAATTAAAAGAAATATCAATGGTCAAATTAAACTAGATGTGTTTTAGGCAAAATCCACTCTAAAGGTTTCATGAGAAAAAAACAAGCTAATAATACGTGATTGACATGAACACTAGGGCATATAAAGTAGTTTAGTTTGGTCTAGTAATAATTATGGGTGGTTGAACCTAACATTCTTAATGGAGTTCAAATGTTCGATAATGAACATATGCTTGTAGCACTAAGGCAAGAACATGGCAAAAATGAGCTTGTTGTGGTGCTGCTGGATAGTTTTTTCGTAAATACTCATAAAAACTAGGAGGGAGCACGAGGTGAAAATAGCACTCAAATTTGGTGAATTTCTCAAAGAAAAATGTAATTTAATGCGCATATCTTTTCTAATTTGGACATTAATAAATCATGGTTTAAAGCTTAATGCTATCGATCATTGATTTAGTTCAAGTCGTGAGAAGTAAACAAAATTAATTGTTTAATTTAAAAGTTACCATAATCTAAGTAGTGGAGAAATGTAACTTAAGGCATAAAATTCAAGGATTAGATTATAATACTGAAAGAGCCAAGGATTAAAGTGAAAAAAATTAAAAGTTTGAAGAGGTATTTCAGAACATTTGGTTGAACTATTGTGAGGATATGTAGAGCATCCTGTTTAGGTGTTGTTGACCTTATTTATTGATGGCACAATTGCCCATGAATATATGTTGGATGTTTCAAGATTACTTTTAGATTTTTAAAAATCTTAGGTTTATAAAGATTTATATAATTATTAATTTTAGAATTTATAAGATTAGTCAAACTACGCGCAAGCTGTTTAAACACCCATGATAATCTAAAAAAAATTACCTTTAAATTTATCAAGTTTTATTTACATTTTCTTTTATTTATTTGTTTAAAAAACTAAACAAGTTTTAATATTTAATACTATTAGTGTTTTTATATTAGTTTTGAAAGTGTTTTTTTCATTTTTTTTTAATTTTAAACTTAATATCAAGTATTTTGTCCAATCGGGAAAAGAGCTCCAAGAGCAGCTCTCTATACAAGAAAAGGGAAGATAAATAACATTTCACACAATAAGAACAGAAATTAAATATAAATTCGATCTTTCTGCATAATTCTATTTAAATAAGTCATGTTCCCCAATAAAATCTAAGACGAGAAACTTAAGTTGACGTTCGGCGAAGAAGAAAACAGGAAATGGACATATATATCTTACAATATTTAGTATGATCTCATTATGGATCTGTCAGCTTATACTTGCAACCCTAGAGGAGACGTGTCCATGGTTTTGCCGTCGATTCGGATACAATCCTCGTTCAGTGCTTGTAGGGTTTCCTTCTTGTAAACATATCTACTTGATGCCCACAAGAAGACCCCTAAATTAAGGGCAGATATAACTAAGAGGAACCCGTAGTAATAATCCAAGTGGGAGTCATTCAAGTTGTTGCCGATCCAACTCTTGCCTCCTCCGGTCCCTGTAATCTTGGCAACCATTGTTACTAGAAAGCTATTCAAGAAGTTGCCGACACCGATCCCACTAGTGAAGAATGTGGTTCCTAGGCTTTGCATGTCTTCAGGAGATTGATCGTAGAAAAATTCCAGCAATCCGATAGCATTAAAAACATCAGCGATTCCCAGCAGAACATACTGAGGCAACAGCCAAAATATACTCATGGGGACGATTTCCTTTGGCCCAACAACGTGGTGCATTCTTATGACGTGCATTCTTCGAACTTCAACAGCGTAAGCGATTGCAATGGCAATCACTTGAATGGCGAATCCGATGCCCAGCCTCTGAAGTAACGTGATTCCCCTTGGGTTTCCGGTCTTCTTACGCATGAATGGTACAAAGAAACGGTCATACATTGGCACGGAGAGAAGCATTGAAAACGTCACAAAGCTACCGAGTGAAGCTGCTGGAATTTGGAAGTTTGGGCCCAAGTTGCGGTCCAACGTTGTCCCTTGTTTCACAAATAAAGTGTTGATCTGTGCCCATATGGTACTAGGGATTAATGTCACCAGCCATATCAGCATCATTCCAAAAACGAGCTTGACTCCTTCTACCTGCGTCACTGTGCATGACGATGATGATGGGTTTGAGGTATCTGCATTATTGCTGCCATCTTTGATCGCAGCTTTGTCCAAGCACCTGAGCACACAATTTTGTATTTTACTCTATTTAGTTCACGAACACTTAATAACCAAACAAATGTATAATTGTGGATGGTTTGATTAGCAATAAGTTCCATTGAAGTCAAAATTAACAACTAAACAAATATTCTAGTCTTCGAACAATTTCCTGGGTCTCAATTGCGCGATGACTCCAAGTCATTGTTCGTGGATTTGCTTTAGAGATGGACTGAATACTTTCTAATGCAATGCACTAGAGGATTCCACCATTGTGTTTCACATATAATTTTGGTTGGACGGTAACCAGTGGTGGGGCATGGGGGCGCACCACTGCAATGTACGTGACATAATTTTCCTGTATCAGAAACAACTTGACTAGAATGGTGACCATTCATTAAAGATGAAAAAAAAGGAATACTGTGAACTATGCACATGGAAAGAATTTATTATAACGAATGGCTACCAAGCCACGAGGACGCCCTGCTTTTGCCTTTGGCACAGCAGATTTCCTAGTTAGGCACATGAATTTGAGGGGTCCTCTCTCCACCGCTCTTGCATATGCATTAAAAGGCTATACGGTTTTTTCTGTAATTTTTCTTTTACTACGAAGTGGGACTTCGAGATGAAAACATCCTGGATTAAGGAAGTGTGTTAATGTCATTTGATTTACAGCTCGGTGCCTATAAAAATAACCTGTACTGACTACTAAATTTGATCATGCCTCAAGATTCCATGCACTAATGAAAAGATTCATTTCTAACCATTAAAACTAAACTGAATCTGTATTTTTACGGCCTTATAAATATAAAATTAGTCAATACATGCATCAGAGACGTGCAATATTTCTCACATAAAATTTCTGACTAGCATGAATGTACGGGCAGTTATACTGGTATAATTTAGTCTGACAAATTAACTTGTATCTACTATACAGCTCACCTCAACACTGGTGTGTGGTGGACCTGCCGTTTTCCGGTTTGAATGTAATATTGCAGGTCAAACTCCTGAAGCTCCGAGGGACTGTTAGGGAGCTGAAGTTTCCTGTTGTTAAAGGCAGCAATGAGGACTTGAAATAGCTCCCTTGCAGGGCTCTTAGTCTTTCTAACTTTATGCCTGTAAATTGGTGTCCCTAGATAGAATATAAACAGGGATAATAAAAGACCAACTGCAGGGATACCATACCCTAAACCCCAACCCAAGTTCTCTTGAATGTACACAAGGCAGAGAGTGGCAAACAGAGCTCCCACAAAAGAGCTGAACATCCACCAGTTAAAGAATGAGACCTTGAGCTTCTTTTCTTGCGGGTTATAATCATCGAACTGGTCTGCACCAAAAGTTGATATGTTGGGCTTCGTCCCTCCTGCCCCTATTGCTATGATGTAGAGAGCAGAGTAAAAGAATGCGATTTGCGAAGGGGAGGCCTTATTGCAGACTCCATTTGTGCATGTTGGTTTCATGAACTTGAATGAAACTGCCATTGTTAGTAGTATCATTCCCTACACAAGAACTTGCAAGTGATCAGTTCAGTTCGTTACTTGACAGCATACAACTTGTTAATTATAATGAATAAAATCTTATTAAACACGAAAGATGTTAACTTGACCTACTACTGTATTAGGGGCAAGTAGCCTTGCACCACTGGTCATGAAACACGAGTTGGAATTTAATGCAAAGAGGGGTTTTTTTTTTTTGTTTTTAATCTGCAATTGTTATATGATTAACTACTGTTTTTATTGAAGAAAACAAAAACTTGAGTCATTATAATCTGTTTGAACAGACATTTCAATAATTAATCGTTGGCATAACCTGGTCATAATTAGAACAAATCAATGAACGGGATAGCTACTGCTCTTCGTGGGACTAATTTAAATCACACACTTGTGGAGGACAAAAATGCAGCTCGGTATTCATGATACAAGCCAATAAATCGAACTAGCAATTCATTGACCCCACAAGCAAAAATCACGAACCCAATTGGCCTTCGAAAGTAGGTGACACCAAAATATTTATGGCCCCAGCAAATACTCAACTGTGTTTGAAAATTATAGCTTATGAATATATAGCGAATCACAAGGGATATTCAGCTCGAAAATCCTGCCAAATTGCTCCTGGAATAAGTAGACTTTCTAGTGAAAGACAATGATTAAAGTTTGCTTAGTGGAGACATCAATTAATTGATTAATTAATTAATTAATTTACCATTGCATAGATAAGAGATGACACAGTGAACGTCCAGTATCGACCCAGGTAAGTATCTGCTATGTAGGCGCCGAGTATTGGTGTGATCCACACTGCTCCTGACCAGTTATTCACATTCCTCACCGATGCAACCGTCTCTTCATGGAGTTGGGTGGTCAGGTAATTCACCAAGTTTGAAGCCACTCCATAGAAAGCCATCCTTTCAAATGCCTCATAGCCTGCCAGTCAAATACTTAACATGAAACCAAACTGTACGTGTTGAATTCTCAAGCAAGTTACATAAAAATACAGGTAAAGAACTTCGATGATGAGCAAAAACAAAAGAAACTGGTAAGAAAAATCCTGTAACGAATAAAGGTTTGTGATTATAACTATTAGCTAGATAATATTTAAAAGCAAAAAGTAAGATATATTCGGTTTTCCTTGTGATCTCTATGTACTTGGTTGTAATCAGTGACAGATTCGATTCTCCATCATACGCAGCCATTAATTTTGCTAAAGCTATCGACGACAAAGAAGTTAAAGTGGGCAAACAACTTTGAACATTACCTGGAAAGAGAAGAAGGTGTTTCAATGAAGACACGTTAATGATCAATTTAAACAGAAGGGTTGCGAACTGGAAGAGGAAGCTTACCAACCAGAAAAGCACACGCTTTCCATTTCCCAGTTCTGGAGGCTTGGACAGGACGCCCACGGAGATCTACAGTGCCATCTTGGGTGCAGCATTTGGTATCCATCAAAGAAACTTATCGATTGGAGGTTGACAGCAGCGAGAACAGAAGATATCGTAAGAGCAAGAGTGTTCAGGGTTAGTAGAGCTTGTAGCACTTTATATAGGCCAAATTGGCCAATTGCTCCCTTTGTTCCGAGAAATAAAGCGCGCATAATACCGTCACATTAATGTTTTATTTGAACAGTGCTAACCCAAGAATGCCCCGAGCCCTACTTCCGAGAAAAATAAACTCGGAGCACTTAACCATGAAATTAGCAGCAGGCATCTTGGCGTATGGCTTCTCGATCTCATAAAAGTTGGGTCTGTTATAATAATTATTTATCTATGCTTCGATAGGATATGGTTTCATATTCTCGGAAGTGGGTTGGGGGCATTCTTGACTTAGCATTGCTACAATAAAAAGATAATGTGTGGATATGATGCATAAGTCCATACAATGAGTGCTAGTAGTATAAAGTATTTCTTTTTTGAAAATTCTACGCAAGTTATGCATTTACAGGTTAGGAATGTTGGGTATGTTGGGTTGTGCCGGCAGGTCAAACAAATATTTTCAAGTAACTAACAAGATCCATAAATAAGTAAGGTAGTTATAAAATATTTCAGTCAAATTGCTACTTTGTTTTTTATTGTCATGAATGAAAGCAAGAAACCATGTTTCCTAATTTTTTTTTATCTCATGATTAATTAACTTATCAATGTTGGTAATGGGCTACAATAATGTAAATGGATTGTTGAACTTGGTGATGTCTAAGAATCATATGTAACACAAGTTTCTTATTAGATTTAGGAGACATCTTTGTATGAGAAATGAATATTTAGAGATTGTGTTGCGTATTTGTATTATTTTTTTTTGTTTGCAAGAGTAATGAAGAAGAAGATAAGAATGTTCGAATGTAAGAAATATTTTTTTGCTAACCTTGTGATTCATGGACATTTTGTTTTCGGATAAGAGTAAATGTATAGAAGGGATAAAAACTATACAAAAGTATGAAATGGCTTATCCTAAGAAGTACAAAGTCCTAGTACCTAGGTCAAACTGACCAAAAGCAACCGGAAAAGAAGCAAAAGTTAAAAGAAAATCAAAAGTGAAAATAACAAATTGCCAAACAAACAACTGGTTGACCGGTCGACCAATTATTTATACAAAAACCTAGAAAATAGTCGACCGGTTCATCAAGATCACACAACCAGTTGACTGGTTTTTGCAAAATAGTATAACTGAGAAGCAATAAAATCTCAAGGCATTGGAAGGCGTTAGATGGACCTGGGGGTAATTGAGATCTGATATCTTGGTTCAAGCTCAATCAAACAGGATTGAACGAGCTCAAAAATCTCCTCTCATACATTCTAATAGGGTCGATAGATCTAATGGAAGACTCAATTATTCCTCTCATACCAGGTGAAGTAAATCGTGGCTGAGAGAACTAATTGAGCAAGTAGATGCAAACATTCCTTTTTCAATTACGTGTATGCCTACTATAGTAGAGGTCACCATGTCATGAAAGGCCAGTCCAAAAGGGTTCTGCTTGTGATAACACCCAAAATTGCAGTAGAAAAGGAGCACTAAAAGAACAAGTGGTCATGTGTCTGAACATATGACCCACAAATGATATATACCAAAGAGGGAATGATCTGGAAAGCATGCAGCCTGTCCATGGTGCGAAGATGACTTGTAGAAGTGAGTTAGAGGATAAATGAGTAAGTGTTTTAAAATGAATACTAGAAACAAGAGAAAATGGTGCTTAAAATTTATAGGTCCAGACTCTTTAAGAATCTCGTATGCCGAGTCAATGGAGAACCTTCTTGAAGAATGATCTTTTAAGATATAATGATCTGGAAAGACACTCATGGGGTAAAAATGAGTTGAATCCCAAATAAGCTGGAGCTCCAGACTACCCGATAGGAAAAGCCCAAGTACCCTCCTCTATAATGTTTGAGACCTTGGCATCCCGAGGTTACCTAGTAGATGATAGCACCCTGAAAGCCAAGAGGTCGTAGAACTGTTGCCCATCTGGCAACCAATAATATGACCACAAAGAAGTATTAGACCCATCACCAATGCAGGAGACAAACTTCCCTCTACACCAATGTCTGCTAATAAGAATCTTCCTTTATAAACAAGAGGACACTAAAGGAGGTCGGACATGCCATAATAACTACCTCTAAGAAGAACACTATGGCCTTTAAGATTGATGATTTGTCTTAAAGGAGTCTCCAAATGTGTTTTAGAATAGCTACTCTATTCCAAGTTTGTACCCTCTTAATTCCTAGGCCACCTTTCTTAAGCGGATAACAAACATATGCCTAGGTGACCTTAGCCCCTAAGTGTGAGAAAGAACATCATTTCTAAAGAAAGGCAATGAGGATACCCTTAATCCTCTTAATAATAGAGCAAGAAAGAATAAACATGGAGGACCAATATACCTGAACGGAGAAGAGAGCGAATTTGATCAGTTAAAGACATCCAACATAAATAAAAGAAGTTGAGGTCCACAACTTGATCATGAAGAGAATATGCTCTACCAAAGGCATACAGACGGTGTGTGTCGGTTTAGTATATATCAATAGGACACCCATATATCTGATCGATAGGGAACCCCGCCTAAAACCCAAAAGAGTCTACAAAGAGGTCCTAAGCTCATCATCAACTCTTGATAAAAAGACATGGCTTTTCTCTGAATTTGTAACAAGTCTTGACAACCCTGTAAAATCATCCAAAGCCCTCTTTATAATCCTGACCAAGTCCATGTCTACTTGACATAAAATCATAAGGTCATCTACACAGCACAAATGAGTAATGACAGTCCTCTGACATCGTTGGTGATATCTAAACCTTGGGTTCTACGAAGCCTCTATAAGTATACCTCCTAGTTCCTCTATAGCGAAAACAAACAAGTAAGGAGATAAAGGGTCGCCCTATCGAAGACCTCTAGAAGATGGTAAGAAGCCATAACTCTCCCTATTTATGGCCACAGAGAAAATAACTATAGACATGCATACCTTAATCCATCTAATAATGGCACCACAGACTCTAATCACCCTTAAGACTATAAGGATAAATTACTAATTAAGCATATCAAAAGCTTTTTTTATGTTTATTTTCAAAGCACATTTAGGTATAGGACTAACTAAGTGATAATTATGCATAAGCTACCGAGTCAACAAGATAACATCCGATATTTTCCTACCTGGAACAAAGGCAGTTTGAGTAGGACCAATAACATCTAGAAAAATCTTCTTCAACCTACTTACAATGACTTTAGATATGCATTTATACATTACGTTACAACTTGAGATAAGTCTAAAGTTATTCATAGTGGTGGGTGCCTCGATCTTAAGAACCAAAGCAATCCTAGTAGAATTAACACACTTAGGTAGAGTATTGGTATCAAAGAAGTACCTCACAACAGCAATGAAGTATCTATCAATAATTTCCCAACTTCTCTTAAATAACAAGGAGGTATATCCATTTAGACTAGGGGTCTTTTCATCCGAGATGAAAAATAAAGTATCCTTGATCTCATCAGTTGTGATACATGATTCCAAAAAGGGGGTTATGTCAGGTGGAATTCTTTTATAGAAGAAACGAGAAGCATCCTCTGAAGTGATAATTGAGGGTGTAAAAAGTTGCCTCTGAAAGTAACAGACTACCAACTAACCCAGACCTTGTTGATCCTGTCTGATTGGTTATCTGATGGATTTTATTCTTGACATGTCTATGAAGGAGTGATATGTGGAAGAAATTAGTGTTTCTGTCTCCAAAGTTTAACCATTAAATATAAGATCTCTACTTGTAAAAAGCTTTCTCATCCTTATTTAATTGAAAAAACTCCCTAAAAAGCTTTTTCTCTGCCCACTGATACTCATCAGATTGAGGAGAATCATCATGAAGAGTCTGTGTTGCGGCCTATTTAGTCTTTGCCTCAATTACACAACTAGAGATGTGACTAGTGTGTAGGTGATGCAAAGCCTTTAACTTAGGCTTCAACAATCCAAGTCTCTTTGTAAACCTGTACATAAGATTACCATCCATAAGAGCCTGCCAAGTATCCGTTACTAAACCCAAGAAATCATCCTTGTCAACCCATAGATTCAATAACTTAAAATATGCTTTTAGCTTTGGAAGAGGACCAACAGAGTGAAAGACCATAACATTGTGATCTGAAGAATCTTTAGGTGAGAATTTAGAACAAGTAGACTACCAAATAGAGAACCAACATGAGTTACCAAAGATCCAATCTGGCTTCTCAAGAATAGTACACCTATTATGTTGACCATTGTGCCAAGTGTATTTCAGGCTAGAATAAGGAACTCTAACCAATTCCACTGTCTATACATAACTGCCAAAATCATCCATGTCACAATGCCAATTAGGATCACCCCACACTTATAGTAGAACTCAACGTAGCATTAAAGTCTCCTAAAGTAAGCCATGGTATAGATTAAGATGCAGTAGCTCGACACCTCAGGTATTCCTAAAGGTCCTGAAACCTTAGAGGTGTATTGGAGGCATACATAGAAGTGACAACAAAGGAGCACCCAACAATCAAGCTCTATACCTCACAGGTTATCCATTGTGTAGAAGAACATAATAAAACAACATTTTATACCATCAGATCTCATCTAACCAGAATACGACAATTAATATTAATTGATACATTAGAAAAACATATGCCATAAAAAAGGATTTATAGCTGCCTCAACCCTTATATGATTAGATGCAATCTTAGTCTCAAGTATACCTACTAAGCTAAGATTAGGATTATTAATGTGATCATTTACTGCTTTATATTTTGATGAGTCATTAAGACCTCGAATATTCCAACTTCCTATATTATACATGGGTATAGGAAATATAATATAAAAAATAAAGGAAAATAATCAGAGGACCTTAAGCCCTTTGTTTTTTTTACCTTTTTCGTACTTTATTTGGTTTCATGAGTACTAGAAGGATCAGGTTTACTTGTTTCACTTGGCTGAGAAGGTGTCAAGGTAGAATTCAAAGAACCTTGATCGGTGATAAAGCACTAGCTTTACTATTGCTAGTGAAGGTAGCATGATTGTTCTCCAACATATTTTGATTTTAGTGAGTACGTGTTGGTCCTTCTCAAGAGTTAATATGTCATGATTCGAGTCAGCTTTTGACCCCTCATCATCATTCAACATATCCCTCTCAACATCAGTAGGTTCGACTGCTTCATAAGAATTTATGGTTTTAACCGGTTGACTGGTTGCTCTCATGTCTCAACTGGCCAACCGGTTCCAAGGATAATACCTCTCGGGGCCTCTATTACGTTCAATCGGTTGTCTAGTTCCTGACAAGTCTGAACTGGTCGACCAATTCCACCTGATATATCTATTTGGATTATTGATTTTGTTGCAGCAGTAGCAATTAAAAGGGATTTAACCCTATCAACAATGATAATTGGTAAGCTACAATCTTAAAGAGCATTCCCTTTTTTTTTTTAATCTTGATCATGTCTTCTACCGATAAGGTTGGGGCTTTAACTATTGCCTTGCATGAGTGACTAAAAACTTTACAAATCTCACATACTCTTGGCTTTCATTTGTTATCAACTATCACTGTGATATGATTCATAGATAACCTACATCGTAGTTGAAAAATATAGACCATAGGTAATGAAACATCCAATTCAACAATACTCTAACATAGTTAAGTCGGGTGCCACCAAGTGTTTGTTCATCACACTCGCAACCATACCTAGGTATGTCTCATTCCAAATTGAAAAAGGCAGACCCTAGAGGCGAACCTATACAGACACTTTCAAAATCTTGTTTTTGTCAAGAATAAAATATGGGTGTTATAGTTGGAGAATAAGGAATTTCCCACCATTATATCTATGGTCCCTTCTCCATAACTGAGTTAGCATCATCCTTATTTTGAAATGAAAAACCAAGAAACCTTGTGGTGTTGTCATTACACTCTCAAGGCCATAATTCTTCCATACTCGAAAAGTAATAGAATTGGCAGCATGATAGGGCACCTTCTAAAAAAAATGACATTTCCAGGAAGAAACCCACCAGACATTGGTTCTATTTTGATGCTCTTTCATCAATGATATTATCCGAAATATCTAAGATGGTGTCAATCTCTTACCGTGGAAAAGAGGCTATCTTAGCATGGGTTGTAGAGTTGGAGACCTTCACTTTATCAACCCATGAAGTGTTAGGGGCAGGGTTGTGGGTGGTGGTGTTCTTGTGAGCCAAGGTGGCAACTTGGGTGGGGGTAAGTTATGTTTTTTTGAGTGTTTGTTTAAGGGTAGTCTTGGTGTTTGGAGGAGGTTGAGGGATGGTTTTGGTGGTGGCAGTGGTGTTTGATGTGTTGTGGGTGATATTAGAGGGTTTTTGGGTGGTTATAGTGTGGTTGGCATTTGGCTGTGTGGGTAACTAGTCAACTGTTTTATGGGTTTTTTTGAATCGGTCGACTAGTTCCTGGTAGTCATGTCTGGGTAGTAAGTTCAAAAAGGCAATGCTTTCAATACGATCAACACTAGACAAAATCCAACAGTCTAGTTCAGGGTATGCAAGTATAACATAACTTATACAAAAATAAAAATAATCCAACAATTAGATTAGTTGTGATCTACAAAAGAGCAATCTGACCTGAAATTTGAAAGTGTCCAGATTGAGAAGAAAAAGATTTTTCAAACTTGTTAGTCTTTTCTCCACCATTCAGAACCAATAGGACATCTAGGCAAACCTCCTTTAGAAAAATAGAGCAGATCCAATAGTGAACGGGGGCAAAACAAGTCGACGACTATAATTGCCTTGAACTCAATTTTCCCTGAAATGTTATAACAAAAATATCTTTCAAATAGTACCAAATAAACAAAATTTGTCTGATCATTGTTTATTGTAGGGTGTGGCGCTCAACATATCTAAAAATGAGTGAAATCCAACGGTGAAGTTATGGCTTTGGCAGCACCATCTTTCTGTAATCTCCCTTTCAAACCTTCACTCTTTAGAAGCCCTTTTCAAATGTGGTTCATGGAAGTTTTATATAGTCATGAACCACACCAACACGCATAGTGATAAGGGTAAAAATGAAAAAAAAAATATAATACAATACTATTATACATGATTTAATAGCAATTATTTGGGTTTATTGATTTTAATGGGTGCTGGTGTACTATTCAAGAAAAAAAAAAGCTTATCATGTGTGCCATTCATTTG
>Ga0307511_10005024_pt1 | contig 13494 bp, 9 predicted proteins | sample 13_EM_MG_FD_200266 | JGI IMG/M metagenome (GOLD analysis project Ga0307511, IMG submission 200266) | Populus trichocarpa ectomycorrhiza microbial communities from riparian zone in the Pacific Northwest, United States - 13_EM | ecosystem: Host-associated > Plants > Roots > Unclassified | place...
TATATATATATATATATATATATATATATATATCCAAACTACAATTGTTATTAATTCAAAATCCTAGCATACATACTAATAATAAAAATATCTATGTTTAAATTAAAATAAAGAAGGGTATTTACTTGTTAAAGTACTTTAAAATAATAAGACTTTTGTTATTGTTAATAATGAATTATTATTATTATTTGTTCTTAAAACTTTATTGCTTCTTATTTGTGCAACTAGGATGTCTACAATATGTTTTTCAAGATTATAACATCACCACATTGATTTAGATGTACTTTTAAACAAGATCCTTGAACTAAAAAATAAAAAACTTAAACAACTCTCAATAAGATGAACCTAAGCTCTAGATTTTGGAGGAAAATCAAAGCTTAAAATGAGAAGAAAATATTAAAATATGAGTTTAGAAAGAGTATGAAAAATCTGAAACATTCAAGTTGAAAACTTTTCTTACACCTTTATTTTTATTGTGAATTTTGAAAGTTAAAAGGTTGAAGAATTAATAAAAGTTAATTCTCACTATTATTAACATTTAATTAACCATAATAAATCAAGAATTAAATCTAAAAAAACTAAGAGTTCTTTGAGATTTATTTCTCATTTATTTATAATTTGTTTAAACCATGTTAATTAAAATAAGTTTCTAGCAATTTGATGTATAAAAAGAATACGCAATTATCATTTCTCCACGGGGTGTTTGAAAGAAAAGATTACAATATTCTAATGAGAGATCTAGAATACTAGCTATTGGAATTTTTTATGCATTGATGGACCTTAATTCAATATCATTTTCTAACCCTAGCTCCGAAATGACACCAAAATCATTTGAAAAAATTCATGGAAAATGCTTTTGTAACTTTTATTATAGGTTCATTTTAGGAATGAAAAGGAAGCCAGCCTCCACCATATTAATGCTCATTAGTCTTTACCTTTGTGAGGAATATGTAAAAAATATGAGTAAACAATGCAATGAATATGGATACTAAAGTGGGATATATAACGGTGACACAAAACACCAAAACCCATTCAATTCAGAGAATCCAAAACCATAAGCCAATAAAGGAAAAGAATCACAATCTCCTTTAATGCCCTTAATTGCAACAGGATTTGGAAAAGATAAGTTCTTTTTCAAATTGAATTGCTACACCATCGAACCAAGTATAAAACAGGCAGTACCAATCCTATGTTTTCCATGCAAAACAATACGTGGGCTTCACATATATCACATACTCAAATGGCTACGCAGCTATCAGGAAAAAGGATGAGCGGGTTCTCTCTGGTGGATGAAGAGATTGTACAAAATATACTCTCAAGGTTACCGGCTTTGACCTTTGCGTATGCTGCCTGCGTTAACAAACGCTGGTACAAAATATGCAGCAAAATACTCAAAAGGCCTAAGCTTGCTTCAGCTCTCTCCCTCAACCCTTCTCTCCATGTAAGTTGTTTCACTTTCTTATTTTTTTTAAATTCCAGTTCTGAAATTGGTATGCGTATCCGTTTGGTCGGAGAAAACAAGAGAAATGCTATTGTTTTTGATATGATTGCCCGATTTCATTTAGCACATATGTTCACATAAACATATTCGCATTCGCTATGCACGCGCAAAATGAAATTGTTCTTTTAGACAGAGAAAACAAGAAAAATCATATCATTAACATATACATTTACAAATATATTCGTATACACATGCATGACACGTGCAACAAGAATTGTTCTTTTAGACGAGAAAATAAAAGGAATTATATTGTTAGCATATATGTTCACAAACATATTCGTATATACATGCATGACACGCAACATATATGCTGCGTGTCATGCATGTGCAACTGGAATTGGTATTAATAGAGTGTTTGGGAGTATGGTTGCGGTTGTTTTTTTAGGCGGATAAAACAAGAAAAATCATATCATTAACATATATATATTCACAGATATATTCGTATACACGTGCATGACACGTGCAACAAGAATTGTTCTTTTAAACGAGAAAATAAAAGGAATTATATTGTTAGCATATATGTTCACAAACATATTCGTATACACGTGCATGACACGCGCAACTAGAATTGTATTTTTAGGCAGAGAAAACAAAAGAATATATATTTGTTACTACGTGTCATGCACGTGCAACTGGAATTGGTATTATAGAGTGTTTGAGAATATGATTGCGGTTGTTTTTCAAAGTGTTTTTTACTCGAAAATGCATCAAAATAATACTTTTTTATTTTAAAAAAATTATTTTTGACATCAGTTCATCAAAATGATCTGAAAAAATAAAAAAAATCTTAATTTTTTTAAAAATCAAATTAAAAAAAAACAGTTTTAAAATACAAAAATATATAGGAAAAATTGTTTCTCCATCGGAGAAACGGGAGGAACCTACGTGGCTGGCGAGATTGTCCAATTTCAGTCAGCATATAGAACATATTTGCTGTTGCGTGTCATACACGTGCAACTGGAATTGGTATTAATTGTTCGTCCGGTTGGAGAAACACGACGAACCTCATTGTTGCTGATATGATTGCATATATGTTCGTAGAACATATTCGCTGTCATGTCTAATGCACGCGCAGCAGGAATTGGTATTGCTCCTTCAGGTCGAAGAAAAATATAAGAATCATGTGCTGATGAGATTGTCCAATTTCAGTCAGCGTTTATGTAACCAATGACATAGTAAGTAAGGGCTGTCCAAACAAAACCTTCCATCGAAAAAAGTGGAATTTAAGAATAGCAGCTGGGATTTCATAAGCCAAAGTTGAATAAAAAAATAACTCTCTCTGCTTATAAAAAACTACAAGTTTATCTGTAACCAGTTTGTTATATTAAAATATTAATATAATAATCTTTTTTTAACTTATTAATTGATACAAGTTCTTTATTTTATTTTTATTATTATTCCTGACTTTTTTTCTTTTATAAAATTTCTCGTCAAACCTTAAGTTATTAATTAGTTAAGCAAGTAACCTCTTATACTTTATGTTTTAGAAAAGTTTCCTTCATCTTTTTTATTTGTTTCATTATCGAATTTTAGTTTTATTTCTTTATAATTAGTTATTGAAAATGTTAGGGTTTATAATAATTTATGGGTTTGTTGAATTAACATGTGCATGAGTAATATTATATGTTAATGGATATGAATTGAAATGAGTTTTGATGAATTAGTAAGTATTTTGTTATGAATTTCATATGAAAAATGATGATAATGAATTTACTAATGATTAAAAATGAAGTACATGAAAACTAAAAAAATTAGGAACATAATAAATAAATTAAAAAAAAACATTTAATATTTATGTTTAATCCACTTGTACAAAACAACAAGTCAGCAAGAACAACATTAATTTATGACAATCCTTTTAAACTATGATTTTAGATGTTATGTACCATATATCAGCATAAAATTGTTGCCAAGAACTTTTCTAGTCCTTGGAAGATTTAGAAATAGATAAATAAAAGTTTGTTGTATATATTAAGAAATATATTTTTAATGAAATTAAAAATAAAATCATTATGAAACAGTTTTAAAATATAAAATTTCAAAGAGAATAATTATAACGTAAGTTTTTTTATTTTAAAAGTATTTTTAAATTAATTTTGCTTGACTTGAATTGATATATGTATTTCAAATTAATTTCTATATATAACACATGTATATATAATATATAATATCAAATATTTGTTAGTAATTTTCTCCTCATTTAAAAAATCATGTTTGCGCCCTGACAGTAACGGCTAACCAAAGTTTTCTTAAGAAACCGAAGAAGAGAATAATGGTAATGAAATTAAAGACTAACCAAAATGAAGTGGATAGAAATCTTCAACATTTCCCTTTGTGCTCCATTGTTTTATGAAACAAAACCAAATAGAGCTCACTAGTTTTTGTGCTAGGATGCTGTGAAAGAGGTCATTGAGCAGGTTCTCTCTGAGCCTATTCGTCCACACTTTGCTATTGCCTGCATTAGCAAAGAGTTCAACTTGGAACTGGCTCATGGACTGGTAATAATTCTCTTCTGAATCTTTCATATTATTGTATTTGGTTAATATGCTCAAGATTCCCACTTTTCTCTTCCAATCAGAATAAAATTTTGATTTCATTACCTATGGTCTTTCGTGCAGATAATTGAAAAACTGGGTTCAAGAATCCCAATAATTACTAATGTTTCCAGTGGAATCATTGGTGTCGATGGCATTGCTGATGAACTGTTTGAGGTTTGTGTTTTTCTGATGATTTCATACGCATGTTTATATAAATTAATTAAAATTTCTGCTGGTGGTGATGCCAAACCTTATGGAATTAATATGCAGGAAAAATGGGAAACAACTTCCGGTCCTAATATCCAAGAATCAGATACAGCTGAAAGAGGACTAGTTCTGCTCGTTGGATTTTTACCTGGACTCAAAATTGGCACCATTCCGCTGTTACAACCGAGACAGGTAAGGTTCATTGTGCTTAATGGAGAGCAATATCTTCAGGAATCCCCCATCTTATATAATAATGCATTGGGAATACTGGCCATCATACTCAATGAAGCATAAAGTGCTATGACATTGAATTTGAAAAGTAAGAGAGCTATTATTTGTTGTTTGTCTACTAAATGGATTACTGACTTACAACATTTTTCACCATCATCAGGAATCCAATACATTGGTTGACAAATTTGTGATGGATATTTTACATTACACAGCTGCTGTTTCAGATTGTGCAGCCCCTGCTGGGATCATAATGTTTGGAGTAAGTTGGCGTCCTTGTATAAGCTTTTAATTAAAATTCTATTAAATTTCTTTGGTTGCTATAACATGTGCCATTGTTGATTGTCTAGGACAAAACCACTGACATGAAACCTATTGTTGCAAAGATGGGTAAGTACCTTACCAGATACATATTTGTGGTATAACGTGGCTTGTTTCATTCATTTGTAGCATTTCTAGCTAACAATAACATGTACGGTGTTCAAAGTTCTAGTTGTGGCGCAGCTCACATATGTACTATGTAGCTTATAACATTTCAACTTAGCAGATTGTGCTATGCCAGAAGAAACAGTCATTGTAGGCGATGCAAGTGCCGACTTCATTTTCAGAACTGGGGATGATTCTTTAAATCAACTCGTGTATACATGCTGCTTTCAAGCTGTTGCTCTTGTATTTGCAAGGGATAGATACAAGCCTGAAGGTACTTGATGATTTGTATGAATTGAAGCAAATTATGCTAAAACCAACACCATGTGCTTCACTTAAAAATTAGAAATGACGTAGCTGGTATCATACTTTTGGAGCTTCCAAAATATGCTAGACGCATCATTTTACCTTTCTGTTGCTGCCCTTTTCGCCTAAGATTATGAATTTGTTTTGATGAGTCCTTTCTGGCCTTTTGGGTTGAGCAGGTTTAGGAGAAATTCAATTCCACGTCACAAAGTCAACAGGTGTACTACCATTTGGTCCCAATCTAAAGGCAGTTTGTGTTGTACCAAAAGATTCAGAGCGTTCATGTCTGTTTGCAAGACTGGAAGGACAGGATGGCATTATGGCTGCCGGGGCGATTTTAAATGAAATCAAACAACAGGTTCTCCTTCTTCTTTGTTTGTTTTGAATAATTGTGCTGTTTTTTATATGGCTATTTTGATTTCTAAATAAATATAATCTTTTTTTACCATTTTAGAGAAGTCAAGCAATGAAAGGATTTCCTTTTCTTGATTTCGTTGTTGAGTTTAAGACATATAACCGAGAAATTTCTTGGTTGATTACTGTAAATCTAACTAAAAAGTGGAGTGTTTCCTTTTGAAGGAGAGTGTCTCATTGTTAAATTGTTTTAAAGCTCATTTTCTTCCTTAAGTAACCTATTGAATCTGTTACAGTTTAGGGAAGCAGATACGTTTGCTGATCTTTACATTGGTGTCACCAAAGAAACTCAACGCACCAGTGATTCAGGGATTTTGACACCAGGAAAATCTTTGGATTTCTACAAAGTCATAGGGTAAAATAAGTGATCAGTTTCCATCTCTGCTGTGTCTCATATTGTTTTTTATTCGATAACAAAGATATCTTGTCCAGATTATATGTTCGGGATTTCTTTGATCATCAGTAGCAGAAAATATGTAGATTAATTGTGTTTTCTCTTGGCCATTAACAGAGGAGGAGAATATTACTTTACTGTCAATGGTATCGGCATCAGAACTGGTGATTCCTTCCTATTCTACCAGTCAGATTCGGCTACTGCTTCATCATCATGTGACCATGCCTTCAACAAACTTCTAGCTCTGAAGGCAGAACTGAAAAGCAAAAATTATCTTCGTTTGAGCAATTTAGCTGACAAGGACGATAAGGAAGAAGTGCTTGGTGGTTTCATTTTCTCTTGCTATCATCGCGGTGAGTCATTCTTCGGAGACACTTTTGTTGATAGCTACCCATTCTGCAACAACTTTCCTACAGCTCCAGTAGCAGGATTATTCTGCAGAGGAGAAATAGCAAGGGGCCCCAAAAGCTTGATGAACGAAGAATATGACGACGAAACCTCCCCTCGATGCTGCGTCCATGTTTACAGCACAATATATTTGGTTATGTCATATCTTCCACCACCTTTAGAGAGTTAATATCTATGAGGAGACAAGCATGAAGCAATTCTGTAACACTGAAAAGAATTGCGAATGTATCGCTGGGACTAGCAGGATAGCAAGGATGTTGCATTAGAGGAGTTGGACAGGTTCTTACTTGTCAGTATAATTAGACTGAAGTTATTTAGTTTTTCATCCAGTGGATGTTTGTATGCATAATAATGTGGAACTAAATTGGAGAGGATTACTCCTTTTCTATATGATCTGGTTTGCCTAAAAGTTTTGCCTTTGAAATACACTCAAGCTAAAGAATTACATGATTGTTCAGGAAAAGAAAATTTGAGAATTACGAAGAAGCGAAAAGCCTCTAGTTCCTAGTTCTTATGGCCAATTCATGCCCCTTCACAATTTAACGCACGCTTATCTACCTACTTTGACAGAAAACAAGAATGTGCATGTGTGGAAGTGGATGTTCTTTCTTGCTACGCGGCTCGAAAGTAGCATGACCCTTGTTCATTGCAACTTGCTAGCTACAACTCAGTAACAGTTGCAACAACAGTGCAATGAAACGCACTAAAACAGATGTCGTTCAATAGGTTCAAATGACAAGTCGTTTACATGCATTGAGAAACAAAACAAAATACGTTAATCAGATTCGAAAGACCAGTCGTTTGCAGGTATTGCAGAACAAAGCAGAAATTTAAATCGGATGCAAATGACCAGTCGTTAAAAGGCCTTTTACTTTCAGCCACAGCTGGAGAATTCTGATAACACAACAATGGAGGAGAAACCGAAAGAACCCAAAATGCCAATGACAAGCTTTGCATCCATAAACGAAGACCTTGTACAAAACATAGTAAAGAGACTACCAGCTTCATCCTTTGCATCAGCAGCTTGCGTTAGCAAATCATGGAATCAAATTTGCAATCAAATCCTCTCCAAACCAAAGTTCGCCTCTGCTTTTTCTCTCAATCCAAACGAAAAGGTTTGTTGGGTCTTCAAAAATCCAAATAAAGATCATAACTTTACCGCAAAGTCTCTATCTTGAATTGGGTTTCTGTGTTTTTTCGATGATATCAATATTTTGCATTAGAAGACTCTTGTTGGGTCCTTAAAAAATCAAGAAAAGATCATCGGTGTAATGTAAAGCCTCTAACTTGAACTGGGTTTTTTTTCTGTGTGGTTTTTGATGATCAAACAGGTTGCGTTAGAAGAGGTTGTCAATAAGGTTCTCTCTGAGCCCATTAGACCTCATTTTGCTATTGCCAATGTTATTGGCAGTGGAGTTGATCTGAGAGAAAAACTTGATTTTGTAAGATTTATCACCAAAGTATTATATTCGGGCAATTTTTGGTTTTCTTGTTTTGGGTCAATCTGATGCTGAGTCGATTTGTATGGTTTTGTGTTGTAGTTGGCAACAAAACTTGGTTCCCAAACTCCAATTATTGTGTCTTGTGCAAGTGGAATCATGGGAAGAGATGCTGTTACTGGTGAACATAGAGAGGTCAGCACTGTAAAAGATTAGTACTTTTGTTCTTTTTAAGAAATATGAAAGACTACATTTTTGGCTTCTTTCAAATAAATGTGTGCTTGTGTAGGTTATGTTGGAAGAATATTGGGCTGATGGAGAATCAATTTCATGCTTTGGTATCATTTTGACTGTGGGGTTTTTACCTGGACTAAAAGTTGATGTCATCCCGCTGTTACAACCAAGAAAGGTAACTAAACCTCAGTTTGGAAAATGATATTCTCTATAGGATTCTTCATTTCTATTGCCCTAAGTTGAATGGTTCTGTGGCTGTGAGCTTGATTTGCCATATGCGATGTCTAGCATATGCCGCTATATGAATTTGTTGTCAATAACCTAACTGATCTTTATTATGTTCTGCTGATATGAAATCAGGTACATAGACCGGCTTTGGTTGATTACTTTGTGATGAATATTAGGGATTATGCAGCTTCTGTTTCTGGTTGGGCATCACCTGCTGGGATAATACTGTTTGGAGTAAGATAATGTTTTCCAACTTGCTTGCACATCCTTTTATTGAGTGAGATTCTTGCTAAGATGTGATTTTGGTCCTGCTATAGGATGAAGGTGCTGACCAGAAACCTGTCATGGAAAAGCTGGGTGAGTTTTCTCAACTAAGGAAACTTTCTTTCTTCTTGTGCTTGTTTTTGTTCATAGGAAAATATAGAACAAAGGCTTGTTATGTTACAGAAAACATGGCAAACGAAGAGTACACAAATTTTAACTTTTGGGACCCCTGACATGGCAAACACTGCTAATTCGAATTGTGCAATTAATTGGCATGGTTGATCTGAGGGTTCATATTTTATACATTTCTGAAACCAAATATTATGAAAAGGAAGGCATTTTTGTATCTATTGTTTGTTCAAATTTTTTTTTCTGGAAGAGTCTTCAGAGGTTGATGAGAGACAATTCCTTTTCTGTCGTGCTCACCTGCAGCAATAAATTATTTAAGAATGTACAAGTTTGTCACTAATCCTATCTGTTTGGTTACTCACTAGATAGTGTACTAAGGAAACACATCCATTTAGCTGATAAATTAATTGGCTATTTAATTCTTGTCCTGGGTTTTGAAAGTGTTGCTAGACATCAAAAACTGTCACATAGCAAGTCCTGTGCTGCTTCTTAAAGTTGATAATATGTTGTATGTTGCAGATCATGCCATGTCAAGGGATACTGTCATTGTTGGTGATGAGAGAGCTCAATTCCTGTACCGAAGTGGCGTAGAGTCCCGAAATGACTATGGGAGCAGTGAATATTTTCCTGCTGCAGTTGCTCTTGTATTTGCAAGGGATCGAGACAAGCCTTGTGGTATCGGTTTATTAATCTCTGTTTTTGCTATTTCATCTTTTGCAACTAAAATGGATTGGCAATGTGCAGACCTTTTCATTGTTGAATCACATGACATGCTCTCTCATACCTTTGCTGCTCTCACTTATTGAGCAGGCACAGGGGAAATCCAATTCCATGCTGCATTATCCTCTGGTGTTTCTGCAATAGGCCCAAGGTACAAGGCAGTTTCTGTTAGAAAGATTGGATCCGAGACAGGTTGTACGACATTGCTTACTGCCAGAAGAGAAGGGGAACAAGAGATTCAAGATGGTCAAAGGATTCTAGATGACATCAACAATGAGGTATGTTTTTCTTTTGGAAACCCATTCTTTTTTGCTTATGGTGATTTCTTAACTCCTAGTTTATTTGTAGTGTTTGCATAATCTATTTATGATATTTGTTTAAGATCTATGTTTAGAAATATACATTTGTAGATTTTGATGTTTAAGATCTCTCCTTTTGTTTTAGTGCTCAAATTAATTGGGATTGAGTAATTGGCTTTACTTTACTGTTGCGTGAATCATATGCATAGTCACACACAAACTTTTGTTTAGTTTAACAACCTCAGATCATGTTATCTCTGACTGACAATGATCTATCTGTTACATTAATGTGGTTGGAAAACGAGATAGAAATCATATTCTCTGGTATAGTTTTTGGTTTGGCTAAGGTCAGTCACTTGGAATCATATTTATTATTGCTTTATTAATGTATACTGCATTATGCACTTGGTTTCCTTCCATTCCAAATTTACCTATTTTTAACTAGTCCATTTCTAGGGTTTCAAAGTGTCTGCACCATGATCGTAATTCATAGATATTAAATTGGTGATGTGGAGATGGCTCCTTGATATGATAGGATATTTGCAATTTCCAATTCAAAAGCTTATTTCACTTCCAGGTTAAACAAGAAAAAAAAGAATTTGATGCTTAAATATACTGTTTCACTATTATTCTGAATAGCCTATTTTCTGAAGTGGTCCAATGTTGGTTTCAGAAATTACATGTCTAAAAGGTTATACAAGGATTTTAAAAAATTGTTTTTTTTCCAGATTGAAAGTGCTTATTAGGCAATGATATAGTATCCGAACTAAACTGTGTTTCAATTAACATTAGATTTTACTCTCCCGAACTAAACTGTGTTTCAATTAACGTTAGATTTTACTCTCAATGCAGATCAGCAGTTAAGCTATACAAGAGTTTTCTTGCTGCATACACTCTTATAATCTGAAATGTTAATAATAGAGCTCTTGTTCTTACATTTAAAAGTTGTTGCCCAAGAAAAATGTAGGTTTCTTTTCTGCTTTTAATTATAGGTTTTCTTTAGTTTTTAGCTTTGCATTGACATTTATGTTATTGTCTTAAAGAAAGTTACCTACTTTCTATGCTCCAGACAAGAAAGAAAATTGTACATTGGTTTTTGAGTGGTGTTTCATTGTTATTAATCTTTTATTATATTATATTTGATTGAATGTAGAGAATTAATCCTTTCATTGCATTTGTTCTCTCTCAAAAGTATAAATATGTGACAGTTGGTGAACCAAATTGGACGCCCTGACCTGTACATTGGGGTTACTGAACAAAGAAAATGCTTTATTGGGTCAGAGAAGTCAAGAGTGATGACATTCCTGGTTTTCCATGGAGTTATGGGGTGAGATGTTTAACTTTCATAATTTTAATTGGCCTTGTTTTTTCTTACAGACATTCACCATGCGCTTGGAAGAATTTATCAAACATGAAGCGTCTGTTACTTTCATCACTCACGTTGTCAAACTTTAAGAGATTCATGCATTATTTTCTTGTATTCCTTTTTACTCTGGATTCCTTCACAATGACTGAAATGCTATACTCTCAAGCGTTTCTGAATCTATAACCAAAACAGCTGATGAAAATTGAATTGTTTTACTTTAGTGCAGTGTGCACAAGTGCTAGAACCAACAATTTTAGTATCATAACAAACAATAAATTTGGATGTGGGAGTTTTTTCCTTTTGCTTGGTTTAAAGCTCACACTTGCAGACCATTTTCAAATATACTCTTCTCATCAAGCTGGTTCCTTGTCAACAGAGGAGATCAAGAGTACCTTTTTGCTGATGGAGTTGGCATCAGAACTGGTGACTATTTCCAATTTTACCATTCAGATCCAACTACTGCACTATCTTCATGTAATGAAGTCTCTAAGAATTTCAGAAAACTGAAGCTAGATTGGAGTTCTAGAAACTGCCTTCAAGCAGGAGTTTCTGATAATGTCTGTAGTAAGGAGCTTGTTGGAGGTTTTGTTTTCTCTTGTTGTGGCCGTGGTGAATCATTCTTTGAACGTTGCAATGTTGATAGCTCACCATTTTTGGACAATTTTCCTGGGGTCCCAATGGCCGGAGTATTTTGTCGAGGGGAAATTGGACGTGGCTTTTCAGTTTTGAATGCGGATGAAGGCCCAGAAGAAAGGACTCTGCATTGCTGCCTGCATGTATATAGCACTGCATATCTCTTGGTGTCTTACACTCCGGCACCTGCAGAGCATTAGATATTTCTTCTTCCAGATGGATTACCAGAAGTGACTGCTGTTGTTGGAACTGGGTAGTTATGCTGCTTGATTGCATTTTTATGTGAAAAAGCCAGGATATGATATGCAGGTCTTTTTGGTCTTGTTATTTTATAACCATAAGCTAAACGTTTCATGAATTATATTTTCACTTCAGTAGTCAACCAAAACCACTAGCACTAATGTTATCTGGGAAGCCGGGATGAGCAGTGCACAACCTTGCTTTGTAATATCAAGTTATCATTTTGTTGCACTAGATTCAAGGATGTCTGATCTTTCCATACTGCGCCTTGTTCTCTTCTGCAACTTGACAGTTCGTGTAATAAGCATCAAAAAATTGTATTGCCTTGTGTTTCTTATCTTTCTATTTTCAATGGATAAATTATGCAACAGGATTAGATATTTCAATTCAAAATAGATCTCCTGTTCTATGCTTAAGAAAAATGAGCCTAGCTTTAGGAATTGTTGTTTTTCCTTCTCTGGGGACATTGAATTTTCTCTAGGTTTCAGGATAAATGTATTAGCCACATTTAATTTTTGATTCTTTGTTATTTTTTCTGCTCTTATCACATGAAACTCACGAAATTTACAAGTGTTTCAAAACCAAAATAAAAGATGTATAGAACAGAATTGACCAAATATGCATAAATTTGTTTAGCTCTGAACTTCTGGTGCAGTTGGAACTAGCTTTATTCTTATCATAGTATCTCACCCTGTTACCAGCCATATTTGCTTAGTTCATGTGGTTGGAAACTTGAGTAACTTGTGTTCTACTGAACTGGAGCCTTATAAATAGCATGCACAATCTCAAATATCTAGTAGAATTTTCTATTTTGCTGAACTCAATTGCTTGTAATTATGGTCACTTATGATTAGTTCGTGCTGTACTGTACACTTGATTTCTCTATTCTAAAAGTCACTAATTACTGAGCCTGGTTGGATTCTAAGGATTGTAGTTATTGCACCTTGATCATAATTCATATGTTCTGTAGATATGGCTCTTTGATATCATAGGAAAGGTGAAATCTCTAATTCAGAAGTTGCTTTTGCTTCTGGGAAACCATTAAATGGATGCGTAATGCATGACCTCATTTGTAGAACTGTTGTTCTGAAATGACTTATTGTCTGAAATGATCAAATATATTGTAGAAGTTAAAATTAATTGTTTTTATTTATAAAGATTTGCTTTTCATTTGTTCTGCATGAAAATATCTATCTCGGAACAATTTTAACCAAATATTTAAACTTAATTTTTTAAAATTGCAGCTAAAAATATTTTTCTTCAACCTATGCTTTTTATTAAAAAAACAAATCATATAAAAATACATTTCCAGATTGCATATTTAAAATTAATTTTTTTACATTGCAGCTAAAAATATTTTTCTTCAACCTATGCTTTTTGTTAAAAAAACAAATCATATAAAAATACATTTCCAGATTGCAAATACAGATTCAAGCACTGCATTGTCTTCTTGTAGTGATGTATCTGAGAATCTGAGAAACTTGAAAGGCAATAAGGAAATTCTTGGCAGTTTTTATTTGG
>Ga0307511_10005025_pt1 | contig 13490 bp, 8 predicted proteins | sample 13_EM_MG_FD_200266 | JGI IMG/M metagenome (GOLD analysis project Ga0307511, IMG submission 200266) | Populus trichocarpa ectomycorrhiza microbial communities from riparian zone in the Pacific Northwest, United States - 13_EM | ecosystem: Host-associated > Plants > Roots > Unclassified | place...
CATGGCCCGGTGGTTGGACAATCCAGCCGTGTTTCCACTCGGGGATGCACGCCCTCGTCATATACCATTGTATGAATACGAGTAATTTTTTACAAAAAAAAAAAAAAAAAGGACCCGGGGTCGTATAAACAATAATTATTCGTGCACCGATACGTTGATTCTCTAATCCTTCGTCTGGGGCCCATGCAGGGGTACTTCCGAGACTGTGTTTATCAACACATCGATCGACATGGACAATAGCAAGAACCGGAAGGGTTCCGGTTACATCAACCCCCCAAGCGACGTCGAATGGGGGGTGGGTTCGAAGGGGTGTTTGTCCAATCCTACGGGTGCCGCTGGAAGAAGTGTTCATGACTCGAAGTGCAAGTAATCGCGATGCAAGTAGCTGTTCGCATCCTGGCTGTGAGCTTGTGATGATTTGGGGAATTCTGGATGTGTGAATGGTACCAGAGGGCTATGGCGGTGTGAACTATATGTCCTTCATAATTTCCTTCTACCTTGTTTTGTCTCCTTCTGCCACTACTTCGTCGATCGAGAAGTTCCGTCCTGTTCCCCCCTCATGGTTGTCGCCGAGTTTCTTCCAGACTTTTCACTGTTGGAACCTAAATCTCCATCGATATCGCAATTACAAACCCGGGAAAAATATCCTGCCATTCACATCGGTCATTGGCGAGATACTAAACAGCGCTACACTTTGCAATTGCCCACCATATTAATGCATCTTCCCAGCAATGTACTGCATATGCATGCAAACACCCAGGCGGATAGAAAGATCATTAATTCAATTACGACGCAGCTGTCTCCTCACATTTGACAAATAATTAAAGGGAATGGGCGTGACATCCACTGCCTGGGACGCTTTCAGGTTGCACGTACTACATAAAATAAATGCTTATCGCGGGAAATAACAAGCCAGACTAGGATATACAGTCTCTGCTGAAGTCAGTAAGATTGCATAATCTCCCTAGAGTGTTTTTGAGGCCATCTACTGATTGATTGAGGTCTAGTAGTCCTGGGATGAGACACCTACCCAAGCGCTTGAATATAGTTTTCTTGGGTATGATTTTTATAGATCCTGACAATTCCAAAACACTTCCAGCAAGAATTAAAACAGGGCGCACAGTGCACGACAATATCCACACGCACAGAACACCAAGCTTGTGTTCAGGAGAGAAACATAGGCCGCCCATAAGGTTCCCATCGATTTTGTGTGCGATTACCATTATAATTGGGTTGATGTCTGCGGAAACCACCGGATTGCCTTTGACGGGAAACTATGCATAGGCCTAAAATGAACAAATTCCACAAGTTAATATTTGGGCGGGGAATACGTACCATTCCCAAAGTCTTCATCCCCATCCAACACATACATCCGAGTCCTTCTTTCTGCCTGCATTGTCATCGTTCGATTCCGACCCCGTCCCAACCAGGGTAGACCCTGTCGAGTTCCTTGAGCCACATCTACAGAGAGCATAAATTTCCTATATAGCCCACGTATCCCAGTGTAATTATCTACAGGTTACCACACCTTTGGATATTTAGGCGGGGATAAGTACCACTCCGGTCGAAATGCAACTGGGGGAAGCAAGGGTGGAGACTGCTACTCGTCTGAGGGGGGGTACCCATATTCTGTGCTGGCGTGAGTGGAGGTTTAGCGAAGAGGCTTAAGGTGCAAAGGGGCGCATCTATTTGCATGAGCCTCGAAAGAGGTACAAGGGGTAGCTCGGAACCTCATTGTCACAAGACGAGTCAGAGAACAGAACCTCTATGCAAAAAGGGAGATGTCCATGCAAATAGAACGGGTAAGGCGGAGCAGTAGAAGGTTGCCTGCTACCGCACCCTCGAAGCCGTCAGGGTGCGTGAGGGATTCAGTTCAGTTCACGTTGCATTGAAATGATCCACCTCGGAATCAGATACCCCATATAATTATACAACTCACAAACTCAGATATCAAGATGCCACAATTGGTACACATTTAAGCGGGGGATAAACACCATCCCCATAGTCCTCTTCCTCGTCCTCTCATCATCATCATCATCATCATCATTATCTACCACATAATCTGAGCCGGTGCTCTTGGTAGCTGCATTGGCGCCATTCGGCTCCGACCCCCTCCCAACCAGGCTTGACTCCCTCGGGCTGCCTGTGCTGCTCTAAACAGAGGATAGATTTGCTATTTAGCTCAGTGTAATTATCTACTCGTAAATATCTAGGCGGGGATATGTACCATTCTTAATGTGCACGTCCCCATTTATCACATTCGTCTGAGTCCTTTGTGCCTGCATCAGCATAATTCGACTCCAATTTTCTCGAACTCCTCGGGCTAAATCTACAAAAGCATAGTTCGCTATTAATCCACCTCAGAATACAAATATCATATATCAAGATATATACATACACTGTTCAAACTCCCGCACATTCCAGGACACAAGTGCCACCGCGGCCCGAGGGATTCTATTCAGAACCAGGTACTCCTCCTCCAAATATTCCCAATTCCATTCCTCAATCACCTTCTCCTTATACTTATTTTGGACCTGCTTCGCAAACTTCCGCGCATCAAAAGCGTCCACATGCCGGTTCCATCTCCCCTGCTGAGAACCACCTCTGTAGGTGTTGTAGCCTGCGTAGATCTTGTAGATTCGGACACCAGTTCGACCGTTTCTCTCTTCTTGATCAGCACGCTCGAGGGCAAGGTCGGGGGAGGAACAAATGGAGATTAGCGCGGTTGGGATATGGTGTTTGTTGCAGTGAGCTTTAAACTCGTTGACTAGGTCCTCATCCAGGTTCCTGCGCAGGCGGGAAGAGCTCGGGTTCCCTGCGAGAGGCCCCTCGGCGGTGAAACCTATATCGGGGGAGAGAGGCCCCTCGGCGGTGAAACCTATATCGGGGGAGAGAGGCCCCTCGGCGGTGAAACCTATATCGGGGGAGTATTCCACGCGAGATCTGTCGTGTTGGACGCGGTAAAAGATGAGAGGAGGCATGGGGGAACGTGTAAGTCGAATTAGTATAAGTATCGATAGATCTATTTCAAGTTTGTTAAGCGTAGGTATGCGGAGGGAGTGGGAAAAGGGAATAATGATGGGGTTTTGGATATCTTGGAACAAAAGCCGATTGAGTAATACTCGTGAGGAGGACGGAGTCTACGCGTGGCTCCATGGAATCAAAAGCCGATTGAGTAATACTCGTGAGGAGGACGGAGTCTACGCGTGGCTCCATGGAATCAAAATCAAAACAAGCATGAGTGTAGGACAATACCCCATGCGGCTGACATGTATAGTTCACCTGTGGCATTCAGGCGACAGATTAGCTAAGAATGGGGGATTTTGCATTCTCCCCCATTCTTAGCTAATCTACACGGCAAGGAATTCCCCAACCGCAGATTTTCCAGCTATGCTTGGCGTCTTGGCGTCTTAAGAGTAGACTATAGAAGACAGTGTCGCGTCCACTTACAAAATGTAATATGACATTCATCGACGTATAAGTTTATAAGAATTCATATGAATTCATATCAGTTCATACACCTATAGAACACAGCATTGAGACATCTAGTAATTTCGCAAAATCTGTTCTGGCAGAGAGTAGAATCTGATAAGGTCACGTGGCATCAGGTCACATAGCGTTTTCCGACGATATCACATGCAGCCTCGACAGCGTCTTAAGCCAGCTGGTGTGAAGACGGTGTTACAGTTCAGTCAAGTTACGCTGAAGTTCTTGGCAACCTTTGGGCTTGGCGACGTTTAGCTCTAGCATGCCCTTGGCGACATGCGGGCTTGGCAAGGCCTAGCGACTTGCGGGCTTGACGAGGTGTAGCCCTAGTGATGTGTGGGCTTGGCGGTTAAATAACCGAATTAGGTAAAAATGCGACACTATCATTTCAGACGCTGGGTCGGTGCCAATACAAATTTGATTTAACCAAAGTAACTAGAGCCGTGCATAGCTTTGTTTATTGTATATTGGAGATCATATCCATTAACCTATGTTGATAGGAGATCTTTTAAAGGCATGTATGCAGTCTGGCTTCCTTTTTGCAAGTAATATTAAATCACTTGATGCCCGCCTGACTACAATAACTTAATGAACTTACACTACAATTAACCTAGCTTAATATAATGTTATATGAACAGAATCCAAGACAATAGCTATGAAAGGAAGGACAATATGCAATAGGCTTCGCACTTTTACCCAATTCGGTTATTTAACTGCCAAGCCCGCAAGTCGCTAGGGCTACACCTCGCCAAGCCCGCAAGTCGCTAGGCCTCGCTAAGCCCGCATGTCTCTAGGCCTCGCCAAGCCCGCATGTCGTCAAGGGCATGCTAGAGCTAAACGTCGCCAAGCCCAAAGGTTGCCAAGAACTTCAGCGTAACGTGACTGAACTGTAACACTGTCTTCTATAGTCTACTCTTAAGACGCCAAGACGCCAAGCATAGCTGGAAAATCTGCGGTAGGGGAATTCCTTGCCGTGTAGATTAGCTAAGAATGGGGGAGAATGCAAAATCCCCCATTCTTAGCTAATCTGTCACCTGCATGCAACAGGTGGTATAGTTCCGTGCTGTTAATGTCCGTCCATTGTCAGTTTTACAGCATAACCACTGCTTTGGGGAAATCCGCCAAATCTCCTCAACACCTGCAATTACTTAGAGCTTCTAGAGTCATGACAACATAACCCACAATACATACCTCACCTCATTTCTCTCTTTACTCTCCACTCCAAAAAATGACTAGAGCTGCTACAAGTTGGAGAAAGCTTGAGTACAAGCCGTTGCCATACAACGTCGCCCATATTATTAACTCTCTGTACAATAAAAATCTGGTTCATTTGGTCAGATTTCTTGGGATATCAGAGGGATTCATATGCGGGCGATAATTCCAGAGGTAGAACTTCCCCCTTGCTTCTTTTGATCTTTTATGATTTTTTCAAAAGTGGGGGCTTTGGTGTAAAACAGACGACAGAAGGATATTAACGGCCTAGAACTATAGATACCAATCATGAATGCCTGTTGCCCATGCATCGCATAGTGTCACATTACATATAGATCATTGTATACCCTTAATGAAGAACCAGGCTTCGGCCCTACTATTAGCCCCATTATCACTCGTTGTTGATGGAATGGAAAAGGTATGAATACTAGTGAATCGAAGTAACATTGTGGTAAGGTTAAATAGAAGTATACATACAGTGTTTTTCGGGGATGCATGCCCTCGTCATATACCATAGTATGAATACGAGTAATGATTTTCAAAAAAAAAAAAATACATACAGTAGAAAAAGTGTGATCAATTACCTTATTTGGTTAGCATGGGGCCTCAAATCAAGAACTATGTAACACCCAGAAGTCTTTGCTTGGCAGCTGGGGTAGACGAGCCTCGAGTACTACCTACATCTCAAAGCTCGAAAAGGAATAACTGCAGGCTTCAGCGACCTAGGCTTCAGCGACCTTAGGAGAATCGGTAGACAAGATCCTGAGAGCCGGACTACGCAGATGAAACTGGTGGGGGGGGAGAGATTAATCCGGGTTTAATTAAGAAGCTACGGGGGTTGTTTCGAGACCCCGTGGGACGAAATTCCTGAGACCGATCCGGGAGTTGACTATACCCATTTGGGGAAAGGAGTCGACTTGTAGTTAGTAGGTTGTTTTGATTTGATCTCGTTGTCACGATTCCATAATCCCAGCAATTTATGTGATATGGGGTGTGTAACCGGTACGGTACCTCAATCGATTAATCCAACAAAATTGCTCGTCTATCATCCTATTAATCGGTGCTAGCATGCCTAGATCTGGTTTGAATACCCTCATGGATTTAACCTCGATTATCTGAAACCCAGTAATGTGAGACAGCCGGATCCACTCCTAGCATGGGATGTATTAGGTACAAGTAGCGCCTGAACTTGAGACTAATACTTTGCCGGAGACTCATCAATGGAAATTCTGTAGTATTTGACCCAATAGTAATCACTCGCTCCGTATCCCTGCCATGCTTTCCATTCCCTAGTCTCTTCCTCCGTATCGGAGGATGCTTGACCAGTTGCCTGCGAGCTAGGATTACCTCCGTCGTCCTGCTTCGGAGTGCCCTGGCTCCATGGCCTATGCTTCTGTCGTCCTTTCTCTTACCATACGGTGTTGAATGCTAACGAAGGAGATTCATGAACCGCTGTGAGTAGAGGGAGTCAAGGAGGTCTCTCCCCACCCCCACGTTCCCACTTTCAGATCTAGACACCACCACGACTAAGAATTGTGTATTTGCACATCTATTGCTTTCTGAGGGGTACACAACTAACGCTGTTCCACATTGACATTCTAAACCTCATTTCATCGAAAATGAACTGACCGTGATCTTCCATATCCTATATGTCTCATCCTAAGGAAATAATTATAAGGGAAGGAGACAGGTTGCAGAGGAGCAGTGGCTATTGAGAACATGAAAGACAAAACAAGACGGAAACTCTCGACCTACGGATCGATGAAGGAGTGACAGAATGACACAAAGCATAGTGAGAGTAAGATATGAGGGACAAGTAACCAGTCCGCATTCTACTTCGCTCACTTCTCTCCGTCTCTCAAAACATCACAGCCGAAAAGTGGAGCTGCCGATTGCCCACCCTTGCTTCCACAAACACTTCAGGTCATGCACTTAGCACTTCTTCCATTGGGTGAGGTATTGATAGGTAAAATTGCCTCCGATGGGGGTGCCGTATCCGGAACCCTTTGTGTTCTTGCTGTAATCGGCCTTAAACTGGTTGTTGGTGGCCAAGGTTGAGCGCCCTGGGGTACCCTTGCACGAGCTCCAGATAGGTTCTTCCCCGGGCAGGATCAAGGCGGGGTGCCGGGTCCCATCCTCCGAAGTGAAGTTGAGAGACCACGTCCCGGGCTGACCGCTCCAATGGCAAACCGAATGCTGCGTCAGAGTGACACTAGTGTCCAGAAGAATATCAGCTCGGATCGTCATGTCGACAATGGTGAGTGACCATCCAGCTGGGAGGTGCAGGTTAAAGCTAAGTTGACAGCTCTTCGAAATCGCGCTGGATTGGCTACCAGCAGGGGGTTGGAGGACCTTCGGGTCGAGCCCAACGCTGATAATGGAATCATCACCCGGGAGGATGGTTACTACAGGGCATCCAGTACCGTGGTAAGTCATTCCCTCGATATAGACCTGATCCCATGGTGGATGAGCTGCCTGAGGCCCTGGGGCCGGGCTTGCCAGAACGCTCAAGAAACAAGAAAGAACGAACAAACCAGCAGCCAAAGCATTCATTTGAAGATCGGTGCTTTGATTACCGTATGTAGAGGTTTAACTTTGAGGTAATTCAGGGCTCGTCTCGGGGGCCTTAGAATGTTTGCTGAGGGTTGGAGCTCGAGGATGGGTGCCTGGAGGAAGGGTGCTTGGAGGTTGAAGAGAAAAGGTAGGATTCAGGAGGAAGCCGCAATTAGCCATATATAATCATAAGCTCTCCATGGCTGTGAGATGGCTGGAATCATATCCGCCCACAGCATTCTGGCTACGATCTGCGGGGCTGAGAGAGGAAATCGAGATTTCTGCGATTCCATATGTCCACCCAAATTACCAATACTCAGATACCCTCTAATGAATAGCGTAAATGAGGAAACCCTGGAAGTCCCAATAGGTACACTATTCAGCTTTACTTTTGGTATATTGCACCCACTCGATGACTCGTAGGCCTTTTTTTTTTCTTTTTTTCTTATATACTCAGTAATCCTAGGCCTTTCACTGGATCGATTGCAAGAAATATTCCCTACATTGTCAGTGCCACAAGAACTAACATCTTTCAGTTCCCGATATTGGTCGACTTTGTTCATGCAATACCATATTACAGTAGATGTCAAGGGGTCATTCTGTGCCTATTACCATCCATGCACCACGAGGTTGGGGGCATTTGGGCATGTCAGTGGGCAGCACCCTCGATTATTCCCCACATGCGCCTTTGGCACATATATATAGCGATGCATGTTAACCTTTTCAATTTTGAATCTTGTACTTTTACCCCGCACCATTTAAATTCTCCCTTGTACGTACGTTGCAACCAGTCTAATATTATGGTCTCATGCTCATGTTACACGATTTACTTTCTGGTTACACCTAACGTCGCAAAACAGAAACTATCGATCTGACCTCAGCAGAGGGGCCCAGGACCAATCAAGAGCGATACTCAGGTGCCACACATACCGGTATCCATATCCTGTATATATATACATCACGTGCTCCAGTCCAATTCGCTGGCAATGGGCCAGCCACCTCCACACTAGGTACTGTTCTCGGAAATGGCTCTCTTCTCACCTGACACGCCCGGAATACAATATGCGCAATTAACCTGAGGGATCAGTGCACGTGCGAGCCAGAGTCAGGAGGAAAGATAATATTCTTCTGTCAATATTGACATCCACCAGATCTTGTCCTGCGGGCACACCGATGTCCAACTGCCCACGGTAGTTTGTTAAAGGCGATTGCGGCCCTCTTGGAGTTTACCAGTATGGACAGCAATCTCATTACTATTACCTTTGTGGAAGTCTGTATACTGTCTTCGCAGTGAACCTCATGGTGCCGCTTTCTCGGTGTATTACAACCTCCGGAAATATTGAATGCCCCCATGGACTATATCTGGCCCATAGAAGTTGACACAGATTTGAGGTGCAAGCAGCTAAGCCAGAATTTGCATGAGCTAATAGGAGACTCGCATTATAGGCAACTTCTTAAGTATTTGCTTAGTACTACATATAAAATTGCGAGTTGCTTATAACGATGGGAAGGGGTTTATGCTCCTTTGGTGTATAAACTGCGAAGTATATAAATGCCTTACCCGCCAAAAAGGGCATTAATTAAGTGCGTGAAGGCAGTCTAGTAACCTCTGTAGTAATCAGTATACACGAAGAATTTGTATGTGACATAGTACATCTATTTTAGATTATTTTTGCTCGTTTATTGTTTTTCAGGAGCAAATAAGCAACCTTAGCTGGTCCATAGAGACCTTCTATACCTAACCCTATCAAAACTAACCGACTGATAATCTCAATATCCCGAATACCTATATACACCAAGGAAACAAGGAAACAGGAAACAGAGAAAGATTAAACCAGAGCGAGGACGCAGACAAACCTCACGGAAACTCTCGACCAGCAGATTGATGGGGGAGTGACAGAGAACACAAGACATGGTAAAATGAAATAGTGAGGGACAAGTAAACTATCGGCGCTCCACTTGGTTCATTTCACTCCACACCGGTCACGCATCCAGAAAGCCCCAAATCATCGCAACCTAAAGCGATTAGGTTGACCTTGCTTCGCGCTACGAGTAATGCACTTAGCACGTCGTCCATTCCACACCGTATTGGTGGATAACCTTGCCGGATTTGGCGCTGATCGGAACGAAATCCCCCGTGTTCTGGCTGACCTCGACTGTGGTCCGACTGTCGATTTTCAAAGCACCCGGGGCACCCTGGCACGAATTATCAGGCGGGGGCGGAGAGTCCTCCCCTGGGCTGAACTCCGGGGTGTTACCGGAACCCCCCCAAATGTAGGCGAATAACCATGACCCGGGATAGTTGTCCCAATAGCATGAATCACGAAACCTAACCCTGACATTATCATCAAAGTTCCCTAGGACATCCAGCGTGATGAGGGCGAATGACCATCCTGCTGGAAATTGCAGGTTGAAGGAAAGTGAACAATTTCTCGTATCCACGCTGGGTTGGTCAGGATGGGCCTGGATGACCATTTCGTCGAACGCGACCTCGAAGTAGGATTCAACTTCAGAGTTGTTGAAATAGGCAGTCACGGAGCCGGGAGGACATGCATCACCGGTGTAGTCAAATGCCTTAATGTAGACCTGTTCCCATGGTGGATGAGCTGGTGCCGGCTGGTCGTCCGGGACTGGCGTTGCCAGAGCGCCCATGAAGGCGCACAGAGCGAAAAAAACAGCAGACAAAGTGTGCATTTTGAAGATAGATACTCCAGCTACCATATGCGGAAAGTTTGGGTAGTTTTGTGCTTGTCTCGGGGACCTGAGAAACTTCCCTGGGGGCAGGAGTAAGAGTAGCTATAGGGTGAGGAGAAAATTCAAGATTCATAGAGAAGCTGCCAGCAGTCATATATAATCATAGTTTGTTCATGTTCGCGAACAGCCGTCAATCATATCTCCCCGCGACATTCTGACTTCGAGCTACAGGGCTAGTGCTGGCACCGGCGGAAACCAGGGTTTCTGCAATTCCTTATGCACCCCGCCTGCTCTCCAGGTCGTCACTAACTCTGCATTGCTCGCCAAGAGAAGCTTAAGGAACATCTCATGAACGACATACATGAAGAAACCCGGACCCTAGGTGTACCACTCACACTTACAATAGGGGAACTCGGGCTAGGTCCCCAGCCAGATTCCAAAGATAGTAGACTCATTATTCTGCTTTCCTTTGGTTCCTATGTTGAACTTTGTCGATAATATTTACATAACGCAGACGTACTTAGCCCCTCCTCCCATGCTCAACCTGCGGTCATGCAAGGTTTCAGAGAATTCCAAGCTAAATCTTATTTGGTTTTCATCACAGAAGCACCTGTTTCAGGCCACGAGCCCCATATCGATCATGCGGATACCATGTACAGTAGCTTTCAATGCGAATATGACGTCCATTAGCAAGCGTGGCATATGAATTCGCCAAGAAATTGGGGCATGTCGTTAGGCAGCACTTCACTATGATTTCTCACATCCGTCTTCGGTATATATAATATGTTACCGGTTTCAACACGCAGTGCTCATGTGTTATTGTGGATCTTTTGATTTTGCGCCTTGGCAATGTACCATCGGGCCGTTATTTAAATTTTCCACCTTACATCTCCCTGCTCATAATTCTGCGACTATTATTAGGATCTAAGACTGATGTTACACGAACGGTTACACGAATATTCAGCCGCATGCTAAAGTACACACAGCACAAATCATAACAACGCTTTGAAATTGAAATTCGATGCCTGCAACCGATTGGTGAAGCAAAAACTCAGGCTACAGAAAGCAGAGTATACGCTTTGCATATCGATTTGACATCACCAGACAGGCCCGGGCCAGAAGTTTAAGTTTCAAGAGTGGTACACATGTAGATACTTAATAATAGTCACATACATCATGTGCTTCGGTCAGGGGCTATGCTCAAGACATGCGATCCACCCCAGGTATGTAATGCGCTAGCCAGTAACCAAATGTACTCCATTCTATATAGCCTAACTAGGCAATAATCCTGTATCATTGGGATCTCTGCCTGCTTCGTTTCCTCTAAGCTAGAGCCCGACACATGCCCTACGCTGATTTCAGCGTACAACCTACAATGTGACAAGTGGCTTCCATTGGTTAATCATATATCAATATATAGTTTACACGATTTTTAGTGCAAGCCACAAACCTAAGTAAACTCAACCTGTTGGTAGCCCACGTATAGGATACTATATATCATTAGCATGTTTCGAACGCACACCCTCGTTCTGCACATCTGATCAGACCTCCAGAACCCGGTACCGGCTTCCGCCAGGCTTTTCTGCTTTTGTATGTTATCTGTGTACTGATAACTTTAAACTTTAGGAGCTAGCCTTGTTAAACGTTAACCATGACCTCGGAACGTACTCGATATGTATTATTATGTAGTGGATTTTCTGCGTCACAGAAGCTGCGGAGGTGTCTTAAGCTTAACTATCGCTTCCCAGGCATCCTGATCATTCACAGGACAAGCTTCAGATATAGAAGTATTTTGGGTTTATTTGACGTGTCATGCTTCAAGCGGAACAGTTCTCGCTCACACCGTCAGTGTCATCAGGTAGATACTAGTTCACCTGACTTCATGATGCACACTTCAGCTCAATTGTACTCGAGCTCGTATCCTATTGATAATGGACCGCGACGTGTTTATTTGCTATGCGTTACAGACTTCAACCAATGCCTATGTTCGGGAGGGGGGTCTGTAGGATTGAGGTCACTAAACAGCCCTTCGATTCACCGGTTAGCCAGGTCTGCAGGTCAGGTACCTACAGTCAAAGCCAGTTTACTGGGTATATTTGTGCCAGGAACGCCAATCCAATTAGCGAGGATATCGGTATATCCAGTAAAGGAATCCCAGGGGTAATAGCACCTAGTTCCCGACTTTGGAGATCCAATAAGCGGGGATCGAATAAGCCTAGTTTCACTAGCACTGAAGTCCAATATATATTAATAATCCGCTGTGCCTACGGCCCCACCTGGGGTTCCAGACACAAGGTATTTCATTTTGCTGCGCATCCCCAGATGACGCCGACGTCCTACGATAGCGTCATTGGTTGCCCGATATTCAAGTCGATCGTGCCTTACTGCACGCCGGACATCCCCGAGGAACCCTAAATCAATCGTGGAAGCTAATTGGCACATCACGATCGGTGATTGCCCCACTTTCATATATCTACCCCAACCGTCCCGGTATAGAAGGTATACGCAGCACTTGAACGGGCTTCCCGGGCCTGGGTGCGGTACCATATATTCGTGGCACACAGCGCCTCTTTTACCAGGGTTATGAACCTGCCAATTAAATATGCCTCGGTCACAGGACAACGTACTTCGCTTAGTACATTGTTTTATAACTACAGTATATCCTAGTTATATATACTGGCACCCATACTAGAATCAAAGTAGGATATAATATGCACTTTGGCTGTGAAATATATAGTATAACCGTCGCTTCAAGTCACTGAGCTCCACCTAGTGGTGTATTGCCAGCGGGGTTAATTCCTCAAGATAAAAATATGTATATTATCGGATTAGCTAGAGATTTTGAGCGTTCTGACGTGCAGCTGTGACCCCCTGCGCATGCATCTTACCTTGCGCACCTTTAAATATACCTCCTCCACGTACGGCATTCAGCCCGACGACGCAAGCCCAATGAAGGTTCCGTCAAATGTTCTAGGTTCTAAGGCTGACCGGGGAGTATTGACTGGAAAAAAAAGAAAAAAAAAATCCAAGCCCATACAATCTTAATATAGTCTGTTAATAAAATCCAGCAGTCTATGCGATAAATTCGCAGAACTTAATCCCATAACCAATTAGAAGGCCTAAACCCATCGAGCCCCGTCAATTCTGTAGAACATCAGATTTTGCCCTCCAATGTGTTCTTTTAGCTTCCCCACCTTCTCCTGACATTCATCTGTAATAATATACAACCGTGATTGCATATGCCTTCGGCCTAGGGACAAGTCTATCCAAAACGGTCCAGGTTAAGAGTTTAATGTGCCAAGTGAAGTACCAGACTAAGGGTATGAATTTCAGGTACTAAGTGCGCTATTTGAGCCATTATCAATATACTTAGACTCAGATTTCGCGTTCTCCGCAATAGCACTCTAAGAATCTACATACATCTACTCTCCTAATCCTTGCCTAACTGAGCAGCAAATTGGCTCAAAAGATTCCCTTTCTCACCCAGATTCACTTAATTTATTGAGTTCTTGAGGTCTCCTCAGCAATATGAAGTTGTACCAATA
>Ga0307511_10005026_pt1 | contig 13488 bp, 16 predicted proteins | sample 13_EM_MG_FD_200266 | JGI IMG/M metagenome (GOLD analysis project Ga0307511, IMG submission 200266) | Populus trichocarpa ectomycorrhiza microbial communities from riparian zone in the Pacific Northwest, United States - 13_EM | ecosystem: Host-associated > Plants > Roots > Unclassified | place...
GCCTGGTCTGCCTCTCTCTGAACCGATTTGATCTAGGGTTATGTGTGAAATCGAGCTGACTCTCAGGAGGGGGGCGAACTTACCACGCATTGAATTCGGCAAGAACAAGGTTGAGGAGCACAAGCTGGAGATCCGAGAGGTACTCAGCGTTCTCAACGCGCCGAGTTCTTCCCTCGATGAAAACCTCGGCGTGGGCAAACATGCCCCCCGCTTGGCGCCCCTTGGTCCCCAATTTACCAGCAATGCCTCCGGATCCAAGAGCGGTACGTCTTCGGCTCTAGTGCGGCTTCGCCGCCCTTGTACGGAGTACTGATGCTCGGGTCGCTTCTCCTTCTGAACATCAACACTCCAGCCTGTGAGCGTTTGATCAGACGCGCGTTTGCTCCGCATGAACTCCCTTCCTTGATCGAGGAGTTCTTCTCGAGTAAGGATTCGGGCGATACAATCGGTCACCTCCTTGGGGACGACACCCAGGCCTTCATTGACGTGATAGACGAGGCACGTTCTACATTCGCTCATCATTACGAGTTTGTTCATCGAAACTGATCCCGACGCGTTCCATCTACTAGGCACTGGATACGCCCAATCTTCCACCACAGACCCGAAGAAAGTGTCTCAAATCATTGTATAGGACGTGTGGCCACCACGCACTTCTCCCGAGAGCGTTGAAAATCCCCATTTGCTACGACCGAACCGGTGTCGCGCTGTACAGAGGAGGGTTTGCGGACGTGTGGAAGGGGGTATATTGTGGTCAGGATGTTGCCGTAAAGGTTATAAGGACATACTCAAACAGTGACTTGCGGAAGATCATTGGCGTGGGTTTCAGGCTATTCTCTCTTTCCGTCTGCCGTGCGCTTACAGTGGATCGTGTAGAGGTTCTGTAAGGAGGTTGTGACGTGGAAAGCGCTCCGGCATCCGAATGTCCTGCCGCTGATAGGAGTGACGATGACCGATACCCAGTTTGCAATGGTATCGGACTGGATGGTGAACGGAAACATCAACGACTTCGTGGAGGAGCACCCGGATGTGAACCGGCTGGAGCTGGTAGGCGTTTCATTAGTGCTCTCGCGGTCCTCGATCCGAGGTCACTGACAACTTGGCTACTTGTCTAGCTGGGGGGCGTTGCAAGAGGGTTGATTTACATCCACGACCAGGGAATGATTCATGGGGACCTGAAGGGGGTGCGTTTGTGACAGCTAGAGCCACTCTCCTATCTTACCGAGTTTACCTGCCAAGGCCAACATACTGATTGACCAAGCTGGCCACGCTCGCCTTGCGGACTTCGGTCTGCTTACGATCGTCTCGGATCCAGCGAATCTTTTGTCCTCGACCTCACACACACAGGGTGGTACGGTCCGGTGGATGAGTCCAGAGCTCATTGCTCCGCAGCGGTTCGGGTTCAAAAAGAGCCGTCCAACGAAAGCTTCGGACTGTTATGCCCTTGGAATGGTCGTATACGAAACCATCAGTGGGAACCTGCCATTTCACAAACATGCAGACCTAACCGTTGTCATGAAGGTATTAGAAGGTGAACACCCTCCTCGGGGCGCGAGGTTCACGGGGGGGCTGTGGAAGATGCTAGGACAGTGTTGGACGCCTCAACCGAACAACCGTCCAAGCATCGAAGACGTTCGTCAGTGTTTAGAGACATCCTCAATTTTGTCGGAGCCACCTTCTCCAGAGGTAGACGTGGGGGTGGAGGACGACGGTGACGGTTTGGACTCAGACAATAGTTCTCTTGGGGTCCCGGGTGGGATGATTGGCACGATGACAGAAAGGAGCATCACTATGCCTTCTGGTACAAGCCACCCTACCTACCATCCACTCCGTGAGGGAATCAATACCCTGGGTTACGAGGTGACAGATCAGGACCCTCTGATTCCTCCGGTCGATATAAACTACGGGAATACCTATCAGGTAATGCAATCTATTCTCACATTCCTGACTTCTCATATAACTTATTGCATAGGATCTCCTCGTGGTTCCGGAAGTGATCGGAACAGTTGGAAGCCCTAATTTCGACATACATTCCCTGGACTCTTACCAACTTCCAAGGGCTCAAGGCTCCGTACGTTACTTCCCCTTTGTCCCAAAGAGAGATCACGAACAATATCCATTGTTAACCTCAGCGTCTGGAAGACAGTCTCGTCTCTACTGCCCAGTCTTCTGTTAATTTCAACGTCACTGATTCCACACAAGCACACTACCCTTCAGGACCGAGGTCAAGGGAGAAGGCCTCTCCCCCAAGTACATTTTGGGACCCTGTTCTCGTTCCTGGCGACGGTCCTGCCCCCGCCCCCGAACAGTCCGATACTCCTAACTTCGCTGAAATCGTTCCTCACCGCACATTTTGGAACACTGTTCTGGTTCCCGGCCACGGTGTCACCCCCGATCCTAACCACTCTGCTGCTATCAACGTCACCGATCGCGATGACTGCTCTCCGGCCTCGGTCGCAGGCGTACGTCGGGGAGAAGTGGTTCCAATGTGGTATTCCTCCACATTTGGGGACGACATGCCCACCTCCGAAACGCGGTCTGTCGATGTAAGGTAAGCTCACTTCTGACCCCCTATCAATCGCACGCACTTCTCAATTACTTCGCCTCGCTCCACTATCCAGCCCTCGATATTGGCGAGATGTCAACTCCCCTCCTTCCGCCGTTCAAGAAACACCTCGTGCCGATTCACCTCCACGCAAGACAGCCAATTTGTTTGCTTTAGAGGCGCCCACGGCGGACCTGCGTAATCGCGCCTCCCGCCCAGAAGGTCCAACAACCGCTCTTGGAACCTCTGTCAACGCCACAGGCGAGGCCATCGAAAGTCAAAAGGAGCCGGTTGGGAACTTCGCTTGTCCTGTTTTTGGATGTGGAAGTACCTTCACCAGCCACGTCAACTTGAGAGGTGTGTTGCGTCATCTTTTACGCAAAACGAGGCCGACCTACTGTTACAGGTCACATACGTTCACATAACGAGGAGAAGCCTTTCCAGTGCAAGTGGCCTGGGTGTGGGAAAGGGTTTTCCAGGGCACAACAATGGAAGCGCCACGAACGGCTTCATTTCAATTACCGATCCCACAAGTGTGAAGGTTGCGGGAGGTCATTCCAGAGGATGGACGCACTCGACCGGCATCGTAGGTGTTTTATCCATGCTATCCAACATATCCTCGACTAAATACCGTTTAGTACGGGGCTGTCAGAAGGCCCAAGCCAAAGCCAAAGCCAACAGAGCGATCAATTCCAATGTACTCAGTCAGCGGGACCTGACCCTTCCAGCTCTGCTGGCAACTTCGGGGGAGTTGACTTCAGGGCGGTTGGCTTCTACCGAACCGATTTCGTCCAATGAGGCCGTCATGGGAACAACATCGTCCTGAATCCTTGACTCACGGCCACTAAATGACGAATCAACCACAACCACCGATATCCCATACACATTCTGTTCCGTGCGCCAGATCCCGCACATTCCATAGTTTACCCTCCCTATAGTCGCTCACACAATAATCCTAAAATATTGCATTCATCCTGTGACCCTCATCCATCTTGCTGTACGGCCTATCAAATTTACTGTGCTCGTATTTTACGTTATCTGTACGCGTTCCCGTCATCTCCCCCCCCATTCTCGTCGCACTTCTGCCTACTCTGTTGCTTCAATATCTCTGGTGCTACAAGCCTAAAGTCATTCCATCAGCGCTGGAGCATTTAGAGAAAGCACCGTGAGACACGGGCGCTCAGTCAGTGAAGATATGCGTTCCGGTGGCGATGGCGTCCACGGCCTGGTCGAACGCTCCCTGCGTCCAGACTCTCGTGTACTACAGTGGGTGACCTTCCAGTGACAATTACCCGCTGAAGGATTTTTTTAAAAGCCGGAAAATTATATATAGCGCCGTATGCGTAACCGTTCCACCCGAGTCGCGCGTTCCCTGCATCACCACCAGACGGTTGCACACCTAACCCTAAAATCACCCGACGACTACATTAGGAGTAGTTCTTGTTCGCCACCCAATGTCCTGGATTACACAACATTCCGCCTAATTGAGTTGTGTGGGTCAAGCGACGAATAAATTACAACTTCCGTCGGGCGAGATAAAGTGGTCGAATTGAATTTAGAGCGGCATCACGTCAGAAAGTTCCTCGGTTAACAACTGTTCTCGAGTACAGTTCCTGGGGAGGTATCACGCTAAGGTTGTTTCGAGGTGGAGCAGGTGATACTCGCCTGAGTAATCAACGATTTCCCTTGAAGTATTGACTGTGCGCACGACCTTAACCCAGTTCATATCGGGGGACTGGATGTTTTCGATATGGGGGAAAACGCAGGTGAGGGTGAGGGCAACCACCAGCACTGACTCCTTCGGCATCGATATTTCCTCAGCGTTGAGCAGCGTCAAAGAGCAATCCCCCCGCAGGACAGTGGACTGAACATTAGAAGCCGCCTCAGTAATCGCCGGCGGGGCACTGAGGCTGGCCACTTGAAAGTGTACACGAAGGGTAGAAAGGTCGGGCAGTGATGAGGGCCATGAATCCATTGACCGTGACACCGGTGGGAGTTTCCCCGTACGGTGGGTCGCCCATGAAAGGATTTTCAACTTTGGTATCGCTCGCACCATGTTCATTATGACTTCATCGTCCACGGTAGAGGAACAGTGAGCGTTGCGGGGGAACATGATGATGACCCATCTCATTTGGGTGTATGGAAGGAGAGAGCAATAATTCAGGCCCCATGAACGTGACGTGCAGATACAGATCCGCAAGAGGGTGTTTTGGGCGGATGCGGCATGTGCGGTCCTTTCGAAGACTTCAAGAGGCCCCCCAACTTGTTCGGATCTTGAATCGAATGTTACGGGTTCCAACTTTCCCAGTGTCACTTAGCAGGGCATCCGCGACCAGGCGTCGTCACGGTTACATTTGATGTATAGGGCAATGAAGTGTCCTCTTCAATCACCACCCACAATTGGCGTAGGACCGGGAGTTGGCAAGTTATTCCACTTGCCTCTTCTTCCAACCGGAAATCCACCCGGAAGGATAGGAAGGTGTTCCGGTTACTGGCGGGGGCCATTCTGGAAATAGCACTGGATCCCTTGGGATGGACGGGAGGCTGATTTTTCGCAAAGTTGGGCACAATGTCGGGAGGGCAGCTGAAGCAATCATCGTTTTGTGATCATGGGTACGCGCAGGGAATCCAATATTGGTGGTTCTGGGGGAAAGGAGCGTTGGGATAAACGGGACAAGCTTCACACCAGCCGCAGAAAAGTCGAGAGTTTCCAGATTCAGGAACAGTAGTTCGTTCGCGGTGTATTGTTTACGTCTGAGAGCACCTCCAAGGGCAAGGAGTGATTGTCTTGGAGCTCCCGCATCCTTCGAGCGTACTTTCGGAAACGATCTAACTCCTGTGCTGTAAGGAATTCTAAAATGTTTTTACATCGAACAGTTGAGCGGAAATGAAGCGTACGTCGCTGGTGCACTCGTTGCCCATCTGCCTCCCCTTCAGAACATGCCGGCAATGACTCGAGCGAATGCAACAGTCGGGTCTGGGCATCCATAATGCATCCAGTACAGGGTCTTCAATGCCTTTGCAACAGCACGCCAACGCAACGGCACGGCTTTGGCTTTCGGCACAACAAGCTCGCGAGTGATGAACCCAAGGATTTCATTCACATGGAGACCGGTGTGCACTGGACCTGGAAGGTCCATCTTATAACCGTGGATCGACGGTACGCGGAAAAAGCGGCGACTCTCCGTCAATAACACCAACGTTACTGGGGGTGGTTTCGGGAGGCCATGGTCGCCGGTTCTGATAAAAGGCGAAACGACGAACGTGAAGAAAACCGGCCCCCATGACGTCGCACTTTTCCGAACGGTCGCTTTCCAATCGGTAACCAGGTTTGTTCCCCCAATATCACGTTTAGGGATAAGTAGGGACTATACCAAGGCTTGGTGGGCTTGAGGTAGTGGGGGGTCTTGAGTCTGTGACGCGCCGTTTGGAAGTTGGCCGGTTGCACCTGGTCCCGGATATGTGATTTATTATAAAGCCGGCTTGGGGCATGTCCGACCGTCTTAGTGAGTTCGTCAACTCAACTCGCGGCGAGCCCTACGCCGAAGTATGATAATAGCGCCGGGTTGGGATCCTCGGATCCGTAGGCGGTGGGGATGGGCAGCCCAAGCCAACTTTTTTTAGCGTCTATATTTTTCCCACCCGCTAAAATTAAATGGTGGTTGTGGCCACGGCGAGTGCAAAAGTTTGAGTCGAATTGTAACGCAGGTACATCACAAACCGACTAGAAAAAGTTAATGTTCGAATGAGAAGACGAAAATCTCTCGAGGATTTTGTTCAGAAAGTAAATTTTTCGGGAGGGAGAAAAGATACAAAATCTATCTCCCGCGATACGGACTCAAAAATAAAACCCTTTCAAGAAAACCAAGGCGTTCGTGCTTGTACTCCATCCCGCGCATTAAAATCCAGAAAATCGCGTTGTTGGGAGGGGAAACCTCATACTGCTGGCGGAGGTCAAGCGGTGACCGAAAGCGATCGCGTCGGCTGGGTCCCCTCCGCCGTCGCCGGATCCGTCGCCTTCTCACAACGGGAAAGGTTCTGGGGCGATATATCGGGCTTGCAGTTGGCAGGACGACTTTAATGGACGGTGTCCCGGGATGGAGGTGAAGCCGGTTCCAGTCTGCCGATATCAAGTATCGCTACAGGTGTTGCGGGGCTCGTCAAACTTGGCGCCAGGACACCGTAACGTTCCCCTTTGAGGTCTTCGCACTGTGAACTCTGCGAAGATTACAGGTAGCCTAAGGGTTGCACCTTGGGGGGTTTTTGCGCAGCCGTTTGTGACCCGTTTACGAGCGTTCACGTCTCATTGTTTCTATAGTATCCCTCCGCATGGTAGCATAGTCCATTACAGCCATTTATAGTAGCAGGGCTGACATTCTAAATATCCTACGAAATAAAAGCTGCAGTGGCCGCGCAAGGGCTCGATTTTGGCGGGGGACAAACAAATGCAAACAATCCCACCCGCCTCGCGGGCATTGCCCATCCACAGCAGGCGCTCTGTTAGACGTAAACCTTGCGCAGGCCCGTATAACTGCGCTCTTGAACCCAACCACCCCACAGGTGGAAAGCAGCGCGTCGCGGCCAACACTGGGGAGAAAACGAACGGCGGAAGGGACAACAGTTTGCGAATTGGGAAAAGATGAGAGGTCCCGCTCTCCCAGACACGCTGGCAACACGCACACACAAGGCCGAACCCCGGCTCCTCGACGACAGAATCAATATTCTGAACAGGGATGTGGTCGAAGCCTTCCCACAAGAGCAGGTTTTCAGAACCGTTACTAACTCTATCCTGGCTCTGGTTCGGGTCAGTGCCCCATACTACCCCCTTCTGTGAACTCAAGAACTCACTGATTGCCCATCCAGGACAAGATGGCTGACAACAAAGATGCCGTGCGACTGGCTGAATACTGTTTCAACGTGTGCGAGGTGGTGAAGACCACGGTCGAAGGGAGGGATGTAGATGACTTCAACGGATCTGTGAAGATGGCGCTTGAGGATTTGGGAAGGTACGTCAAATAGCGTCGCCCTTTATGCTCCCCTCGTACCAAACAACTCTAGGGTTATGTGCGATATCGAGCGAACCCTCAGGAGGGGGGCGAGCGTACCACACATGAAATACAACAAGGACAAGGTTGAGAGGCACAAGCTGGAGGTCCAAGGGATTCTTGCCACCCTCAATACGCCGGGCCCGCCCGCCGATCCTTACGGAACCGCGATAACCTCCGTATCTGAGAATGGTATGCGTTCACACCAGCCCCGGCTTCGCAGTCCTTACAAAGTACTCATGCCTACCTGATCTTTCCTCCCTTCCGGACCTCAATATTCCAGCTTGCATACGTTTGGTCAGGCGCGCGTTCGCTCTGCATGAGCTCCCCTCCCTCATCGAGGAGATTTTCTCTAGCAAGGATGCGGGTGGCACGGTCGGTTGCCTCCGCCGAGACGACGCGCAGACCTTCATCGATGTGATAGACGAGGCACGGCCCACGCTCGCTCATCGTTATAAATCAATTGACTTAGACACACCAGGCACTGAATATACCCGATATTTCACCAGGGACTCGAAAAAAATGTCTCAAATCGTTGTACAGGACATGTAGCCGCCTCGCACTTCTCCCGGGAGTCTTGAAAATCCCCGTTTGTTATGACCGGACCTGCGTCCCATTGTACAGGGGGGGATTCGCAGACGTATGGAAGGGGGAATACCATGGCCAGGATGTTGCCGTGAAGGTCATAAGAACATACTCGAACAGCGACTTACAGAAGATAATTGGGGTGGGTTACTAGCAACTCTGTGTGTCCGTACACTGAAAGCGCGCTGTGTAGAAGTTCTGCAAGGAAGTCGTGACATGGAAATCCCTCCAGCATCCGAACGTCCTGCCGTTGCTCGGAGTGACGATGTCCGAGGCCCAGTTCGCGATGGTGTCAGACTGGATGGTAAATGGAAACATCAATGATTTCGTGAAGGCACGCCCAAGCGCAAACAGGTTGGAGTTGGTAGGCCTCACCTATGGTTTCACCGCCTCGCTTCAACTCACTGACAGTCGGGTAACTTATCTAGCTAAGCGGCGTCGCCAGGGGGTTAATCTACATCCATAACCAGGGAATGATTCATGGTGACCTGAAGGGGGTGAGCTCGTTGTTGTTAGGGTCATTCTCCTGTCTTATCAAGTTTACCTGTCAAGGCAAACATACTGATTGACCAAATTGGCCACGCCCGCCTGGCGGACTTTGGTCTACTTACGATCATCTCGGACCCCGCGAATCTTTTGTCATCGACTTCGTATACACAGGGGGGCACCGCACGATGGATGAGCCCAGAGCTCATCGCACCAGAACGGTTCGGGTTCGAGAACGGTCGTCCAACGACAGCTTCGGATTGTTATGCCCTTGGAATGGTCATCTACGAAACCATCAGTGGGAATCTACCATTCCACAAACACAGGGACCTGGCCGTCGCCATGAAGGTATTGGAAGGCGAACGCCCTCATCGAGGCCCGGGGTTCGCGGAGGGTCTGTGGAAGATGCTGGGACAATGTTGGGCGTCTCAACCGAACGATCGCCCGGACGTCGAAGGCGTTCGTTGGTGCTTGGAGGTGTTAATTTCGTCAGGGTCACCTCCCCCTGAGGTGGATGGAAGAACGGAGACAGATAGCGATGATCGGGACTCAACAAGCAGCTCATCTGGACTCTCGAATGAGGAGATTGGCATGATAGCCATAGGAAGAAGCACCACCACACCTCCCGGGTTGAATTACCTAACTAACCACCCCCTCGGCGAGATGATCAATCCCCCGGGTCGCGAGGAAACGGGTCCAAACATTCAGACTCTGATCGATTCGTACCATCGGGATACCTATCAGGTAACGGTGGCCCAACTTTGTATTGCTCCAACCCACATAACATTTTGCGTAGGACTCGGCCACGGTTCCTGAAGTGATCGAAGCGATAGCAAGGCCGGGTTCCAATATGCAGACTATCCACCCTGCAGAACTCGGCGATCTGTATGGTATCATTCCCCCGTCTCCCCCAGAGTTCCATTGGGGCAACCCCGCCCCTGACTACACTACCTTCAACGTCACTGCCCCTTCACCAGTATACTCTCGTTCGGAGCCGACGCTGGAGGTTTGTTTGCCGACTATCGAAAGGCGAACGCCACCGTTAGGAAAAACCAGATTGCGTCAATCACTGCATTTTCCGGCGGAAGTGGTAAAAAGTAGTATCTTTCAGTACTTTTATGGATTTTGACCACCGGTGATCCACGCCAGTCGTTCACCGTAATAATTGCAAGTCCTATTTTCGCGATCGTCAAACGTAGGTAAAGTTGGGTACAATTTTACCACTGCACCTCCTAGAAACGGATCATCACATTCGTTCCTTCACTTAAGGTTTGGTCTCAAAGTGAAGTAGGACATGCATGGTTTTAGACTAAGGTAATACTGAAAACCGCTAAAAGTAAAACCGAATGCCCGTGCGATAGCAGTTCCAGCCTGAGTATTGAGGTTATTCAGGATCGTCTGGCGGTGAGCTTCAGTGATCAAAACCGAACCGGTGGCTGTAAGGAGGGTGGGATTGGAAAGGAGGTAGACAGCCCGAGATATGCGCCGACGCTTCCCACAGGACGAGTGACACCAGCCATGGACGTAGTGTCGGTTGAAAGGCTTGAGGTTGGCTTCACATCGGAACCGATGGAACTAATGATCAAAAGTAATTTGGATTGACCCGCGTCGCGACTTCGTCTCGTCCACTGGGGTTAGCGTCCGCCAGCAATACTTCCACTGGCCCTGAGGATACGATGTAATCGCGGATCAACGAAACGGTTCACGCCACTCACAAGTCACGTAGGGCTGGGTCGGACGTTGGCTCAGTCGTTTGGGGCGTGTTACGTGCAAACTGGATCGGACCCACCCGAGGAGATTGCTTTAGAAATGGTTCGAAAGGGTGAGGTCGTACCTGGGAAAGGGCCATCCGGATGATAAGCGAACCGCAGTGCCCACTGCAACTGCTAGGTTCCGCATCACCCCACCCCCAACCCACCGTTAGTAATTATCTCCTGAACACTGTATCGTGCAATAAAATGCCAACCTCAAGACGGAGTGCCGTGCTAGGGGCAACTCAAGCCGACGAACAGACCAGAGAGTCTAATATGAGAAGTGAGCGGTACCGCGTTGGTCAAGGGTGTCTCGTCATGCGATCCCGAGAACAGAAACATGCGTTTGGGCAACATCTGGAGGACGAGGAGAATATCTGGCGAAAGCTGGTCTCGTCAGGTTCCGCACTTTTCGTCTGGCCAGATCTGGATCTTGGATTCTCTCGCACGACGCACACAGGGGATAAAGAGCAAAGCGTCGTTTGTCCGCAACAAGCCCGAAACACAGTCTGAAGCAAAGAGAACAAAAGGGCCCACTAGTCCCCGTAACCCATCTCGATATCTCTCTTCTGCCTCCAGTTCCTCCTCCTCCTCCAGCTCCAGCTGCTTCTTCCTGTGCGCATGCAGTGGCGGGATCCTCTTGGGGGGAGAGTGTGGACTCTTCGTGGGCAGCAAATGGGGTTTGATCCCGGTTGAGGTCACAGTGTTGGAGTTTGCTTTCCTGATTATCTCCGCCATGGACATGGGCTTCTCGTCACTTGCAAGTGAGTGACCATAGTTGAGTCGGGAAAAGGAAGATGGGGTATGGGTCTTCCCAGAAACTGAGGGTGGGGTGACGGGTGGGTTCAGCCCGGATTTGGTGGGTCGGGGGGACGGTAGGGTATCATCTTGGTTCTCCTGTAAACCGCACGTTGAGATAGTTGGAGAACCGATAACGAAACCTAAACTCACCCTCGTCCTGAGGTGGAGTCACGGTCTCATCGATTACAGCGTCTGCCACTGCTTCGTTGTCTGAATCCAGAATGCGAGACTTGTTGGGTCGAGCGGTCTTCGTCTTCGTCGTTGCCTTCGGCTTGACTTTACTCTTCACCTTCACGTTCATCCCAGCAGCACAGTCAGCGGGGTCGTCAGCCGGGACCTCCTGGAACTCTCCATCGCCTATCCGTTCCTTTGGTTGAAGTTTCATCCCGCCTTTACCTCCCGACAGCGCCTTCCTCAGCCTGCTTCTGCATTTTCTTCCCTATCGGACTCTCATCCACCCTATCTCTGTCATCAGTGCCCCGCTCTTCGACCACTCTCATCAGGGAACTGGTCTGTTTCCTCGGCACAGCCGTGATTACCACCCCCGGAATGAGTCGTTGACGGCTGGTTGACGGAGTGATGGGTTTCGGTGGGCTGGAACCTGTCGTTTCAGGAAGATCCGAGAGTGGCGATTCAGGGTGGGGTATGCGAGGCGGGGGCGTAGCACAAGGGATCCTCCCTCTTCATCAGAGTTATCGACGATCTCCGCAAACGTTTGGCCCGGGATGGACACCGGACTTCTCGGGCTTGAGTTGGCTGTTCCCTACTTTCGGGGGATCGAAATCGACAGCTTCAGGAGGGGGTGGATCGTTGGTGGCCCACTTTCGTCTCACGACTTTTTCCTTTGCTGGTTCTCCCCGAATCACGATGACGAAGACGCGAAGAAGTTCGGAGGGTGGGTCGAGCGCCACCATTCCGCGGGGCAGGGGTGCATGTGTCCGGTTATCGTCGTGGTCGTCCGCAACCACACGTTGGTGCCTTCGTTTCTAGTCGTTGCTTTGAGGGTTTCGGCGAAGACTCATCAACATTGTCTGCATCGGGCAACTGTCTCCGCTTCTTGGTCGATTCCGGGGTCGAAATGGGTAAAGGTAGCGTGCTAGAGGGCGGGTCGGAAGGGGGGAGTTGAGAACTAACAGCAGGAGCGGGCTGAAAATCTGACCTAGGTGTAGCGAGAGGTTCTTGGGAAGGGTGGGATGAAGGAGGGGGTGGGTTCAGTAGTTAGGAATAGGTCGGCTCCTCGCCCCGCGAACGCCCTTTCGCTTTGGCCGGTAGAGAGACAGTCGGAGTAGTTGTTCATCCTCGTCAGAGAGGATACTTATGATGTCTTGAACCACATGCTTGGTTTAGCGTTTCGGGCGCGAAATTTGGCTTGGTCTGGAATGGTCGTCGCAGCAGAAACAAAGTCGGATGGAGTAGCAGATGGAACGCGTCGAGAGTTGAGATCACGAGGGAGAAGGAAGAGATATTCCTCATCTTCAGAGTCTGCAATGAGGTCGGCCAGAGGCACTTCTAAGGACATACAGTATTGACGCCCTTCGGTCCGCACAGCACTGCTACAGGTTTTGACTATGACCACAACTCATTCACCGGGCCGCTGCGGATCATATGGGCAGCTGATATCGAGAGCTGGGGTCTTACATAGGGAACAGCTTATTTGCCAGCCCTCAGACGCCAAGGCACCCTACGTCGCCGCTCTCAAGTTGTGTTTTGGTGGCGATCATCATACCCACGACCTGGCACAACGTTGACGTTCCCTGGCTATTTACCTAGGTTCATGTGTACCACGGTGAGTAGTTTCACAGAGATAATTACCTCTCAAGAGCTAAAAGCCAAAGTGTCCTAATAAGCGCTGTCCGTGTGAGTGTCCCGCCCAGTGGCCACATCCGACACTCCGGTTTATGACCGCCCGTACCCTTCAGACAGCACCTCCACTGTCCTACGGGTACCCCCCACGCCAGGCCGATAGCAATGGCGACGCGCACGCGCAGGGCCAAGGTACTGCACATCAACGACAAAATCGATATCCTGAACAGGAACGCGGTCGAGACCTTCCCCGCAAAGCAGGTCTTCAGAGCCGTTAGCGCTATCCTCTCTCTGGTTCGGGTTGGTGCTCGTTCTGCGTCCATCCATGAATACACGCTGATAACCCAACTAGGACAAGATGATTAACAATGAAGATTCCGTCCTATTATCTGAATACTGTTTCAACGTATGCGAGGCGCTGAACGCCGCAATCCAAGGAAAGAAGGCGGAAGATCTCAACGAATCTGTGAGGACG
>Ga0307511_10005027_pt1 | contig 13488 bp, 17 predicted proteins | sample 13_EM_MG_FD_200266 | JGI IMG/M metagenome (GOLD analysis project Ga0307511, IMG submission 200266) | Populus trichocarpa ectomycorrhiza microbial communities from riparian zone in the Pacific Northwest, United States - 13_EM | ecosystem: Host-associated > Plants > Roots > Unclassified | place...
CTTCTTCACCACCACATCAGCAACACTTCTGAGAGAAATACCCTTTTGAAAGCCCAAAAGTGTACATATTCTGGCTCTTTATGGTGTACTAGGGTTATGGATGACGGGTTGGCAGGGTTGCTCTCCCAAAATATGAGCGCCTATCATGTGAATCACCTTCCATATAAGGCAATTTGACAGTGGTGGCCAAATTCACGAGGGCCAGAAATAATATCTCGGCAAGAAATCAGTTTGAGGAAATTCTGTCTTACAGATCTCTTCTATGGATGAAAACACTGTGGGAAGTGCGGGTACTGACGGAAAGTACGCCAGTTCAGGCGTCACAGACACCGATCGGATCGGTATGTCGGCGCGTTGGCGATCAGTAACATTAAGAAAAGTAACGAAACCGAACCCATCAGTACCCTGAGCGAGTGATCAAGGCCACTGACAAGAACGCACCACGGGTACTTGTTGTGAAAATAAATCAGTGACCCAGGTTCAGTCCCTTATTTACTCTCAGTCAGTATCGCTCACACCCAACCCGGAGTACCAGCGAGGGGATTAAAAACCAATATTGTTCCATATCGCGGTACATAATACAATCAAGGATACAATCTCAATCATCCTCACCAATGTCGGAGACGCTTACGTCGGATTGATCCTCATCCTCACCGCTACCACCAACCCCATCGTGCTGACCATCGCCATCCTGGCTGCCGTCGCCATGCTTGGAGGTGGTGGATGCTTCCTCAGCAGCTGCAGCCGCAGCCTTGGCTCGCTCATTGTTGCGATGATTGTTCATGAACTGGCGCATGATCACAAAGACCGGCCAAGCACCATGATACATCTTGATAAACGGAAACTGTTCTTTTACCTGACGGAGAGCAGGTTATGAGGTAATGCAGTGGTACAATAAAATGATGCGACGTACGGAAGTGACCACTGTTAAAACCTCCGCCTGGTCCTGAGCTCTGAGTGGCACCTTCAGGTCCATATTCGACATCTCAACTGCCTTGCGTGTGAAGGACTGCAATCGAGGGGTTAGTACAATTTGTAGTGGATCCACCCCAGTCTACTCACGAGCAATTGTTTGTAAGTATCTTTGCTGACTTTGACTTTTCCATCCGCTTGCATCGCGTCGAAGGTTTTGAAATCCTTGGAGTGGCGGCCAGGCGGCTTGGGGATTAGCTCAATGGTGACAGCTTTGGCTTGAGTTGTGGCCTGATTATTGCGAATGATCCTTTTCGCCTTCTCTGATGGTCAAGTGAGCAATTGCCCACTGGCTGGGGAGGAGGAGGGGCACCGCTGTCACATACCGTACTTCTTCCCGCGCTCCGCGTACAACTCCTGTAGGCTAGAAAAGTACTTGATAATGTCCTTTTTGTTTCGTTTGGATAGGTCCTCAGCGGTGAGAGTGGAGAGGTTGGCTTCAGAAGACATTGTTGAGGGGAGCGAGTGGGGAGAAAGAGAGTTCTGGATGGTGCAACCCCTAGTGGCCAAGGATATATATGTAAACCACCCCTGTGCGGCAAGCCCCGAAGCTGCCGGGTATGCCGAGCTCAATCAACAACTTGGATGAATTCGGCGGCTGCACTACCCGTGTCTGTGAACTAATTGTAATGAAAGAGTGGTCAGCGAAGGTGACGATTATCCATAAGAAAGTAATCTCATACCGTCTCCATAACTTTGTTCAAGGGTGAGTTCTATTTCTCGTCCACGATCATCGCGATCGATTCGACAGAAGATCTCGAGGCGGCGGAGTATTGGCTGTATGGGCATCCGCTCAACGAGGTTCGACCTTGGTCCATGAAGGGGTCTGGAGCGTGCTGATTCTGCTGAGCGAATTGTTGGTTGGCCCTCTCCAATGATGTGTTATACTGTTGGGAAGCGATAGAGTTGCGGTGAGAAGAGTCTGCCGACATATCCGAGGCGAACGAATCTTGGTTCGAGAGGTGACGCGGTGTAAGGAGAGGTTGTCCGGTGGCGAGGTTCTCTTGACTAGTGTTCGCACTACGCAGACCGGGACTCACAAGGCTCTCCTGATCCCAAGCCGGCCAAGTTGGATCTGCCTGTTCAACCGGAGCCCAATCTCCAGGGTGCTGGATTGGTAACATTCCACGCGTATCTCCATCCGTCTTCTTCCAAGCGTCAGACCCGGCGAGCTTACGGCTTGCGTGGATACTCCTTGTGGAAATCTTCAGTGCGTTGACGCCACTCGACAATGGGGAAACGTTGGATGGCCGATCGAGCACGGAGCAGTTGACGCTCCTTCGGGGTGGACTTGAGAGCTTCCTTGATCGCCTTCTTGAACTGAGATAATGAACCACTAACAAGATAATCAGCAAGACCACCAAATACATTGTGTGATAACCGACTTACCCAACCGGGCATGAGACCGAGACCACCAAGACGTGAGCCAACACTGAGAGAACCCTTACGACCGAACTCGACAGTGACAAGACCGAACAGCTCATCACGAGAGGGGATCAACGCGAAATCAGCCCCGCTGAACAAGTATGGAGGAAGAGCAGTGAGCTCTGGTTTGGAGTAGATATGATCGGGGTAGAGTTCCATGAGACGAGCCAATTTCTCCGCAGCGAACTTTCCGTAAAGATCGATGACTGGCCCAACGGTGATAAGCTGGATGGTCGGGTACTTCTCAAACCTGAAAAGGGATCAGTTCGCATGCTTTGCATCAAGTGGAGAAGGGAGGGCGAGTGCCGCGCTGTATGAACAAAAGGAAAGGGACACTCACATGGCAGGCATGATATCTGCAATCAAATTGACACCCTTCTGCTTCGACCAACGACCAACGAACACAAACAAGTCCGACTTCGGGTTCTGCGCGATACCCGCCCATTCCTGCGCCTGCCTCTTCAACTCCGGTCGTTTTGCCTCTGCATCCTGATCAATCACAACATTTTTTGTTGAAACCGGGTTTGTGTCCAACGCCTCATATCACTGGGGTCAGGATTAGGCAAGGAATCGACGTGCTCGAGGGTCCAAAGTGCGGGATAATGAGCCCAAGAACGCTTGCCGTATTTGTCAGACACACCGGCGACACCGATGGAGTTTTGGTGCTCCGAAATGAACGAGGCGGCGGCGTGGAGCAAGTTGAACGTGTTTCCGAATTGGACGTATTTCGTGCAGTGCTCTTTGCTGATGTTAAACGCGGAACAGACTTCCTTCATTTCCTCCTTCGTACAAAGCGGCCACAGACCCTGGAACTCGGCGTTGTGAAGGGACAAACAGACTGGAAGGACCTTGGGGAGCAGATGATGCTGGCGAGGGTTCCATGGTAATCATTGATATGGTATATGTCTATGTCCGGGTTCCGTTCGACTGTCGCAGCGATAGCCTGGTTCAAAGTTGAATAAAAGATGGCGGAAGACAAGTCGTCCATGCGAGCGGGATACAGATCGGACTTGGGTTGAGCACGGAACATGGGAGAATCCAGAATGACGTAGGTGATGTTGTCCAGGACGTGTTTCTCAATTCGAGGTCCTTGACCTTGGGAATGACCCAAATCAAGTCGACGTCCGTCATCGACTTGCCCATCAAACTCGACATGACACCGAGACCTCCAATCTTGACCTTGAGTTTCCAATCGATGATCTTGTACTCAAGGGTAGTGATCAAGACCTTTCTCCTCTTGCCCTTGTCCTCCAGCCAGCTGATGATCTCCGTTTGCTTGTGGCTCGAGAAACCAAGCTTTTCTCCAAAGGACTTGTCGTCATCGTCATCTTTTCCGAGTGACTGATACCCCTTCTTCGAGACGACACCAAATTGGTTGTCCAGGATCCCGTAGTGCGATCGCATGAAAATATAAGTGGCGACGATGGTGGTGATGAAGGGAATGAAGAGAAGGAGACCGTAAAGGATGGCACTGATAGAGAGGTAACCCCTCGGCTGAAGCGACCAGGTCATCGTTGAGTCATCGACAATCAAAGTCCACGAGAGGTGAGGTTTGGGCGGAGCGGACATGTTGACAAAGTTGAGAGCCAAGGAGTTCGGAGGAAGTCGGTCGAGCACGCTGTCACCATCGGTGTCACCATAGAAGTAGTCGTCAAAGTCAAAAACGTTGAGCTGAATGGACGAAGGCCACCCATCCATGATGTCCAACACGCACTTTCCGTCACTGTTTTGCTGCATTTTCGAGGGAATGTCTTGATCATTCCCGAACCGATTGACTTCTCCTCGAGCGAGGAAACGAGGGACTCGGCGGGGTTTGTCGTATCCGAAATCAGCATGCATGACAGTAGCAGCGGAGCTCGCAGACTTCGCCCAATCTGAAAGTGGTGCACGTGATCAGACACGCTCAACAACTGAACGGAAGGAGGCGACTCACGGTTCATCATAACGTGGTTACCCTTCCAGAAAAACTTCTTGTTCTTGAACGCCGACTTTGGAATAGTAGTGCTGTCCTCCCAATCCTTCCACTCGGTCCAGTTCTTCCCAAAGTTGACACCGTACCTCAACTTCTCGGCGCTGAGCGCACTGTGAGTGAAGACGACGGCGTTGTTCTTCTTTCCCTTTCGGAGAAGGAGGCGATCGGTAGCCTGATTACGCAAACAGGACAGCTGGTCAGAATCCATGTCGGATATCTAGTTAGGAGATGGCCTACCCCTGTTCCAACTCCACCTTGGCTCTGCAGATCCTTGATCGTGATCGTCAATATACCATCCGCGAAATTCTTGATTGTCGCTCTCCAGTACCACTTCGAGACCGTTGCCCCGAGGATAGCCGCCGGCTCGATGTTTGTGTCCGAGATCGTCAAACACGAGACTGAGCCTGATTTCACCAAAGGAGAGGAACCTTTTCCAGACGACGTGAGATTGAACGTGATTGACTTGGGTAACACTATCGCAATCCATGAGGTCCAAAAACTCGATCTGGACGTCGACACTGTTGGGGTTCTGATTGTTGTCGGTCACTTCGATCCGGGCGTCATGTCCAGGACTAAATTTGGTAAGGGCAGGGATCAGCGCGATCCAGTTGGCGACGGGGACGAGAGCCTCGAAATCGTAGGGTTGTAAAGTGATCGGCTCGATGCAGCCGAAGAACGGGGCCTCATCGTTGAAGAAGAATGATCTGTTCAAAGCTCCCAAGGTGTAGTTCTCGAAAGGGTAGAGCGGGTTCCGGACGTGGTGCCGGACTGGAAGGGACCAGGGATGCCGTCGTCTGTCGTGCACTTACCACCATGGGTTGTCGTGGTATTCTCGTTCGTGTTTAAGAACCAAACAACCTCGTCGAGGGTGAAGTTTTGAAGCGGTTGGAGACCATTCCTGGAAACACTCCACAAACCCTTTTTGGTCGCTGAGCCGTTCAAGAAGGGTAGATACTCGTTGTGAGTCCAGTTCGCGTGTTGCACAAGAGAGAACCCGTCGTTCAGAGTTCGGTAATGGGCGCGTAATGAGGTCACGTTCCCTGGTCTGCTTTGATTCGTTGATCTCAATGGAAAGGGCTTCAAGGTCTGCTTCGAGCTTCGTGACATGCTTCTGTAGGCGGACGCATTCGCGTTTGGTGTTATTGAGTTTGCTGCATACACGAGTTGCTCCTCGCTTTGATAGATAGGGGTCAATTCCGATGTTAAATGCGACAGTATGCAGGCAAACGTACCTCACAGTGGCCCCAGCGTTGACAGAACAACCCCCAGTTCGGACTTGGAGGGTATGATGTGGCAACGGTCATCCTAAGGTTTGGTGAAACCCGTTGCACACAGCCTCTCTCAGGGTAAGGATAAGATGGGAGAGATGGGATTTAGAAGAAGAGTCTTGGAATGGTAATAGTGAGGCGGGCAAAGACATGGATGGGAGCGACAAAGAGAAATGGTCGTTTCGAGAGACCTGAGCTGCCAGGCGCAGCGTGGGAACTTCTGGTGTCTTTGTAAGAATTTCTCTAAGTCCATGCTTGCGCTTATGCGAGTACCAAAATCCATCGCTATTTCTCCCCACCCCTGCACTTTCTACACCCAACCTGAAACTACACATGGTTGACACACTCACAGTGAAGATTAAGGCGGTTAAGGCGAAGGGTGCAAAATATCGGGCTCCATGCTTGTGTGGCTGCAAATCAACATCCCCTTCGACGATTGCCGCTCATGGGAAGACGATCATGAAAGAGGCAAAGATGAAGTCTCTATCCGCTGCCCGCTCTGCTGCCAGCTCATCGTCCCGTCGCTCCGTTCCCAAAAAACATCGGAAATCAACACATTCCACCGGATTTACTGAAAACAACACCCCTGAAGACCCGATGGAGGTGGATCATCCGCAAGGAGGTGGGCCTGGTAAACCTTCAACCCCCCTTGATCGTGTATGGGCCAACCGTGCAAGTCGGCGCGAGCGCGAGGATGAGGATCTGGTTTCTGATCCAGGTTCACCCGAGCTATCTGAGGATGATGATGAGACTGGGAGCAATGGAAACTTAGACCCTGATGAGCCTGAGCTCCTGACTGATGATGAGGGGCCACCCGCGCATGTGCAAATCTTGGCAACAGACCAGCTCAGTGCTGATTTCCAGCTTCGTGCAGCAAAAGCTGGTACGTTGTCAATATGGTCACTTTCCATTGACCCCACGTCACTCATATTCATCTTTTGTGCCCAGTGCAGGACCATTTGGACCCAGATGACTTCAATACCATCTGCGCTTTCAACTATCACATCACAAAATCCACAACGAGGGATGCCTTTGAGAGTCTGCGATATGCCTTCCCCAATCAAGTGCAAAACGTCCAATCGCTGTACCAAACACAACGGCGGATTGCTGAGCTCTCTGGCTTGAAGGCCGAGTATGTGGACTGCTGTGTGAAGATCTGCTGCTGCTTCACCGGCTCATATGAAAAACTGGACCACTGCCCATTCCCTGATTGCCAAGAGCCTCGTTACGATGGATTGAAGAAACCACGGATGCAGTTTCAATACCTCCCTGCTGGTCCTCGGCTCAAGGCAATGTTCCTCAATGAGGACATTATCAAGTTACTGGACTATCGAACAACCCGCACCCCCAGTGAACATTCCGACACCATTTCTGACGTGTTCGATGGAAAACTCTACCGTGATCTCTGCGAAAAGTATGTTCGGGTGGACGGTCAGACCTTCAGCCACAAATATTTTCAAGACAAGCACGATATTGCCCTTGGTCTGTCTCTCGATGGCTTCCCCATTTTCAACAAGAGGAACCTTTCTGCGTGGCCAGTCATCCTCATAAACTTCAGCCTCCCCCCCGACATCCGAACCCACCTTGTTCATTTGCTGTGTTATGGAGTAATCCCATCGCCAAAAGCTGTGAAAGACATGGATTCATTCCTCTATCCACTCCATCGCGAGCTTGAAACACTTGCACGTGGCATCAAAAGCTTGGACCTCCGCTCCAGGGAAATGTTTCTCCTCCGTGCCTTCCTCATCCTCATCTTTGGAGATATGCCAGCTGTCGCAAAGGTTATGCGGATGAAGGGTCACAATGGCTTCTGCCCTTGCCGTTTCTGCAAAATCCATGGAGTCCGTTACCCGACAGGGAGTGTTTACTACGTCCCACTTGCACGGGTCAATGGGGATGCATCCTATACTGCAACAAGCCTTCAAAAGCACACCCATGAGCGATTCCTTGACCAGGCCGAGGAGGTCATTACAGCCGAGACAACTGCTGAGGAGGATAGGCTTTCTATGGCATGTGGGATCAAGGGCATCCCACTCCTCTCACTCATTGGGACACTTGCTCTCCCATCATCTTTCCCACTTGACTTCATGCATCTCATCTTTGAGAATCTTATTCCAAACCTCGTGGCCCACTACACTGGAAATTTCAAGGGGCTTGATGATGGTGATGAAGAATATACCCTCCCAGCAAAGGTATGGTCCGAGATCTGTGAAACTGGTTCCGCATCAGGGGACACTATCCCCTCCCAGTTTGGAGCACGAGTCCCAAACCTTGAAAAGGAACGCTCCCACATGACAGCAGAGGCATGGTCGTTCTGGGTTATGTTCATTGCCCCCATCATTCTTCGCAACCGCTTAAGAAATCACGGTATTACACACACTTTATGAAACTTGTTCGTTTGATCCACCTCTGCCTCTCCTACGATATGAAAGTGAACGATGTCAACACAATCCGGGTTGGCTTTCAGGAATGGGTTGTGGAATATGAAAAGTAAGTGTGGTTGGTTCCCACATAAATTTCTTACCTCACAGACCTTTACTACAGAATCTTTTACCAGCATGACTCAGAGAGGATTTCAACTTGCCCAGTGACTATCCACTCCCTGCTCCATGTTGCGGATGGGATTGAGGCTGCTGGTCCAGTCTGGACATACTGGTCATTTGTCATGGAGCGATACTGTGGATTTCTCAAACGCGATGGTGTCCGGAATCGACGGAAGCCCTACGCAAGCCTCAACAATCGAGTCCTCCATGTTGCACAACTCAACATCACAAAGGTCAGGTATGGTTTGGTTGATCGCTTGTCACTCACAGGACCTGCAAAGGAAGATGGAGAAGTGTTCCCTGAGCGTACGTAGCAACCATTTCTGGTCCTGCTGCACACTGTATCACTGTTTCACAGAACCCCACCGGGTACTCATGCGACCACGGAAGCTGCTGAAGTTGGATGAGGATGTTTGCACAAAACTCGCAATGGCCCTCATAACAAGATACTCACCACTCAATGGCCCAAAAATCTCAATGTCCATTGCCAAGAAATATATCCCAACAGGACCTGTTGTCCAATGGGGACGAGTTCAAGTTGCTGAATGTGGGGACAGGATGTGCTGTCGTGAGATGATCAAACCGGGATCACTCGGCCGCGATTGCACATACGTTCGGGTGCGTGTCTCTGTCACAATCACACTATGTTCCACCGCATGACACCATGGCCTGTTGGCAGTACAAAGCAACTGTTGACCGCAATGCAAAAGCTAAGAACAAGCCACCGGACATGGTGCTCCAGACATACTTTGGAGAACTTCAACGGATTGTCAAGATTGATGTGCCTGCAACACCGCAGCTTGGCCTCGGCCAACCACAGATGTTGTTCTTCACAATTGTCAAGCAGTGTAAGGCAATGCAGAGTAAGGAGGGTTTTTGGGAATATTCCGCCCTTGGCAGACTTGAGGCAGTTGATATTGGGCTCGTTCAGTGTGTTGTTGGCCGGATTTTTGACCGAGGGAAGTGGATCATCGTTGACAGGAGTGGGGAGTATGCACATGCAAACATCGAGGCCGATGTGGCGGCACCAGAGTGAGGCGGCGATGGTAGCATTTGCATCAATATTTCTATCATTTTCGGCTCGTAACTATATATGTATATACCGATCAGTGCCTTTGGTCACTTTGGTACTGATCAGGGTACTGATCAGTCAATGATAAAGTCCCGACCATTCAGTACCTCGTCAGTACCCAAAATTTCATGTGACCGTTTTTCCGGCAAGTACCATGGGCTCATGATGATCACTGATCGTGAGTGGCGCGACTTCCCACAGTGAAAGGAGGCGATCTGTCAGAACAGATTCCATATAAGTGGATTGTGTGAGGTCAAATTTCTGTCAAGGATCAGTTGTCACAAAGTGGTGGTGACAAGGTGACCCGCACCATAGATTCTGAGAATACTGAGTAGGCTGGAAAGGCCAATGATGTCACGATTTTCACCCTTCTACTCAAAAATTCTTTCTAAGTTCGAAGCACCCAAACACTCGTTCAAATCATAACATGGCATTATCTTGTCTTATCTTATCTTTTCTCACCTTATCCTTTCACACTTCAAAGTCACACAAAGAAGAACAAGGAAAGCAGATAGTATTGAAATACCGACAAAGGACTATCTACTCTTCAACCGGAACAGTGACCCACTCATTCTCCTTGTTGGAACCCCCATCGACGTCCTTCTCCACATCAGCCTCATATCCACCATGAGGCCAGGACCTATCAAAGGGTGACCAGTCGAGGAAGTTGTCGACAACGGCTTGGTTGACAGTCAAGCCGGGGATCTCCTCAGGAGGGAAACCAATATCGGGAAGAGGAGGAGAGGCGACCCGGAATGTAGCCTCCCAAGGAACCTCAGGAGTAGGATGAGTCAACTTCTCGACCAAGAACTCAAGAGTATCAACCCGAGCCTTGAGGTCAGCAATCTCCCCCTGAGCGTCACGAAGGGAGTCTTCCAACTGCCTCTTCGTATCCATCCACTCCCAACCATCCAAGGCCCTCTTCTTCTGGTCCTCCCTCAAATCCTCCCAAAGCTCCCCCATCGGCTTGTAGATCTCGGCCCTGAGTACAGCAGCGTACCCAAGGCAAGCATCCATCCTCCCATCCATGTGATCTCCAATGTGGTGGATCTCCCGAAGACCCCTCCCGATCATAGCCTTGGGGAACCCCTCTAAGTCGAGACCCTTCACGTGTTTCCTCCACCGCTCCTTCCCAGCCATAACAAAGTCCCCAAGACCCAACTCCCTAAACTGGTCGTGGCAGTATTTGGAAGTCTCGATCTGATTGTGGATACTGGCGTAAGAAGGATAGGGACGAGATGAATTGTCCCTGCAAGTCTTCTCTCCACCTTGGTTGTAACGATAGGCAAACAGTCGTTTGTCCTGAGCCTCCCGCTCCTCATCAGTGGGATGATGGTGATTGCCTTTGCGACCAAAGGGCTTAGAAGAAATGAGCTCGGCGTTGCCAAAAACGGGGAACCCCAGAATCGTTCCTAGGAGCCGATCAGTACAACCCACTAAAAGGGAGTAAAGAGGGACACCAACCTGATGAGTCACCCTGACTCTCCCCTCTTGGATAACCCCTACAGGTCAATGGCTTCTCTGGAAGAACGGTCCTCGGAGAAACCAGAATAGCAGCGATCTTCCTAGGAGCTTGGTACCCCTGCTCAAAGTTGAGAAAGGGGTTGGTGAAATTGATGACGTCCTCATGGCAGTAGATGTCAGACATAGTGCGAGGGTGAGAGTAGAGGAGTGGTGAGAGTGGAAGAGTATTGATGGAAGATGATGGAGACAACCAGGGCCGAGCCACAAGCCATATATATCAAGTACCGGCCTTTAATCAAGTCCCCTATCTCTACCGGATCTTTCCGAACCCCTATCTTTCCATCAAAACCCTCAACCCTGACGGTTCTTCGTGACTTCCTTCTTTAACCTTATTCGGATGATCTCTCTCACGACCTTTAGTAATCTTTCCCACACAAAATCATCTGATTTCTCACGGTACACCTTCTTCATTTATTTCTTATCTTTACGGTGCATCATCACTTATCTTAATGTTCTACCTCCAATCACTCATTACCTTTTCTTCCCCTCTTCACCATTCACCCATGACTGATCGCTTGCTTGTCCACTTAGTCAGATGCTTACATGATCCTGAACTTTAGTATATAAGTATGTACAAATGCTCTGATGTATTCCCAGACTTTGTCAATCACAGTGTTCTCCCTCCTGACAGGTGGATCATTAGTGATTAACCCCTAGCCTCCCTTGTTCCCCTCTGCTCAGCCCCAGAGAAGCTATCCCTCCTTCTCTAGCGCCGAAATGCGTTACCTCGGCCTCTATTCTCTACCTACCCAAACTACGGATATTCCGGAGCCACAAGTTACGCCAACACATACGGGAGTGGTCTGTCTCGACCCACTCCGAAGAAATCCACAGTTACCCTATAACTTTGTGTACCGAGTTAAGAAGGAAGACTAGCATCGGTTCAGTAGGCCTGTTGGCGAGGTCTCTTCTGACAAATGAAGAGGTTGCAGGTTCAAGTCCAATGGGTGTGGTCAAGGTCTTGGGATGAACCCTGACAGGAAAGAGGACAACATGCTACATATATACCTGACATAATAACTCACCCGTTAGATCATAAATTCCATCAGCATGTCCACTGCTACCCCATCCCCAATCTCATCCAGTAGTTGTTCTCAAAGGCCCTGGCCATATCAAAAATGCCCTTCACCTCAACAAATTTTGGATGGTTGGGCCTGAAACTCAGACCTGTTCATGCTCACAACCTCATCATTGGAGTACCTTTGTGGTTAAAATGGAAGATCCTGGTGTAGCAGACCCTCCATCTAACCAAGTGTGTGAGGCATTATAAAGTGTTGGATTTTGACTGCTGACACCAGACCTGTACTCAGGGTTTCCAGACATCAGGAGCATGGCAGGCTTGAAGTGTACACCCCTTCTCTAAGGATGTTGAGAGTGTATCCTGCTACTTGTCATGCCACTGTGGCCTTCTGGGATTCCTCAAATGCACTTGCAGATTCACTTTCATCAAATGATATAAAGTCTGTGGGGATGACACTGCATCAGTAAACAAGGAGGTTCCTTACTTTCAAGCTATTTGGGAGTTCAGGACAGATAAGTTGCAATAAGCCTCATTATACAATCTGGGTTTGGATCTTTAATAAGATTGAGGGAGTAATTGTGTCAGTGAGAGAAATAAGCCAATATAATCCCAGGATAAAGAGCAAATAATCTTAGCCCACACATCCAAGCAAGGACAGTTAACAGTCATGGTAGGTCATTCTGGGAGTTTTGGACTTAACAGTTTTTCAGTTTCAACCACCACCCTCTCAAACAATTGCTCCCCCCACTACCTTCCCATGTTGCTCAGCAATGGACAGGTGAGTACTAGTCCTTAAGACCAATTTGGAACGCATATGAACAGATTCATTCATGTTCTACCACACACATGGAGACCTAGAGCTACAGCCACATTGAGAATGCCTGAGGAAAGATGCAATGATTCCTCTCTCCAAGGTTGACAACAAAAAGCCTAGAGACAACTTTGATCATAGGCCCTCCCCCACCCCACTCACCTGTATCCCACCCTTTCCATGGTATGTCACAATGCATCCCTGTCTGAGCCCCTCCCATCCCAACTGGAATGATGCAATGGTTCCTGAGTGTCACGATTTTCACCCTTTTTCACTCACTTATTTTCTAAGTTCAAAATGCCCAAACACTTGTTCAAATCATGACATGGTGTTTTCTTATCTTATCTTATCTTATCTTTTCACACTTCAAAGTCACACGAAGAAGACAGGGAAAGCAGATAGTATTGGAATACCAATAGAGAAACTATCTACTCATCGACCGGAACAGCGACCCACTCATTCTCCTTGTTGGAGCCCCCATCCGCATCCTTCTCCACATCAGCCTCGTACCCACCATTGTTGAACGGGCGCGAAGCGCCCGGTCGACGGCATTAACCGGTCCGATAAGTGACCATCCGGATCACGCTTATTAGCGACCTGGATACCCGGATTGATGGCGCCTTAATGGCTGCCTCCATTATGTCACGTGTGCCCTTAAGGCACCAAGCACAACCAAACATGGTCTGTGTGCATTATGTAGTATGTATAAATATGCGGTCCCCGCTCTATGTAATACATCACTTCTCTCTTCTCTTCCACCATCTCCTCTACTCACCAAGCCTCCCTCTCCTCTCACCCCAAGGTAAGACTTAGAGTATCCTCGTAGTATATCTTGTATTAGTATAGATATACTGGTGCATGCTCAACAACCCGCCCGTTT
>Ga0307511_10005028_pt1 | contig 13488 bp, 7 predicted proteins | sample 13_EM_MG_FD_200266 | JGI IMG/M metagenome (GOLD analysis project Ga0307511, IMG submission 200266) | Populus trichocarpa ectomycorrhiza microbial communities from riparian zone in the Pacific Northwest, United States - 13_EM | ecosystem: Host-associated > Plants > Roots > Unclassified | place...
AGCTATTGCATTAGCAAAGAATGCAGTTTAACATGAACAATCAAAGCATATTGATAAACATTTTCATTTCATAAGGGAGCACGTGAAAGAAAGAGATGTGGAGTTGGTTCATGTTAGGACAAATGAACATGTGGCTGATATTTTTACAAAACCATTAAAGATAAAAAATGTTTTGTTATTTACAGAAGAAGCTTGGAGTTATGATGATGGATGAAACAAGTTTAAGAGGGAAGAATGTTGATGTTTAAACTTGTTTGTTGAAAACTAATTATATTGAAGTCAGTGTTAGAATAAAATGTCATGAAAATCAGTAATGTCATGAAGTCAGTGTTAGATTAATTGAGTCAAGAGTTTATTTAAGTTTCTTAGAGGTTTGTAAAAGACATTCTTCAATGTCTATAAAGATGTAAACATTTATGTTATTGAAGGTGTGAGAGTATCAATTTTCAGCCTTTTATATTCCACCAAAATCGTGTGTGTAAAAGTGAGTGTTCTTCTCTGTTTTTGTGTGAAGTTTTCCAACATGCAGGACTTTAGAAATCTGTTTAACATTCCATTATTGAATGGATCAGGTTGTAATGGGCTTTGAGAGGGACAATTTAGGCATGGTTTTTTTTTTTGAAAATAATACGTCTCATATTACAGTGAGTTCTAAGCCTTAAGGGCTACTATCTACCTTCTTATTCCAATGGATCTTCCAGTAGCAATAAGAGCAGAATGTTTGAAGTTTTTATCATACCTATGACTGAGCCTGAGGAGATTGAAAAGCTTGAAAAGGATAAAAAAGAGAGTATGAACAGAAGGAGGAAGATATCGATATTGAAAACAACAAATAAAGGAAAGAAATTGCAAAGTAAGAGGGCAAAGGCAGCATCTCTTGAAATTGTTGATATGTCAATATCTGATGATGGAATTAGAAACAGAAAAGGGGCTCTTTGTTTGCTCTTTGTTCCTTATAGAGTGATGGATGTTGGTGATCCTATTCAACTGACTGAACAAGATTCTCCAACCATAAATAAACAGAAAGTTATTGCTTGCTGGGAGGTTGGAAAAGCCACTCTTGAACCAGATGAAGACACTGATTAGATGATTGTTTATAGATAAGAAGTGTGAGAATTAGGGTGATGGGAGGGGGCAGTTGTGACACTCCTGCTGAAGTATGGGTGTTCTAATCTTTTCTTATAGGTAGTATTATTGCTTAAATGCTTGTGATTTGCTAGAATTACCTTTATCAGGTAAAACGTTCACCTGGTCTATGGGAAACTCAAACGTTCACCTGGTCTATGGGAAACTCAGCTAGTCATATTGATAGGGCTTTCTTATCTACTGACTGGTTGAACAAATTTCATTCTTTCTCCTTGTGTGGTCTTGCTAAATTATAGACCTATTCATTTGATGATGGATAAAACTAATCGAGGTCCTAAGCCATTAAGGTTCTTAAATTGTTGGTGATTGAGATTTGATTTCACGAAAGTTGTCCAGGATTTTTGGGGTTCTGCATGCTATGACTTCAGTCAGTTATGGTGGAAATGTTGTGAAGGCTATCAAAGTTATTAAAGAGGCTCTGAGATCATGGAATAATGCTATTGTTGGTAATATTGAATAGAAAATCAAGGCTTTGGAGTTGGAAGCTGAGATTTTAGAGAGCACCAAAGAGAGCAAGGATCTATTTAGAAGCAAACAACTTGTCAATGATCTTAATTCTTTATACCGTATGTGGGAATCTCTATGCATCAAAAATCTAGAGTTTAATGGTGCAAACTTAGTGACAAAAACACACGTTTTTCCATCTATCTACCACTGCTAGAAAAAAATGAAAGTTATTTTCTCAATTTCAGTAGATGGGAAGGTTATTTCCAAGCTAGCAGATGAAAAGCATGAAGTTATTAGATTTCACAAGGGTCCTTACTCTCTTGAAAAATGGTGTAGGCCCTCTTGCTCGAAACTAAATTTTCAGAAACTTTTTCCTTCCTCGACAATTTCTCTAGAAGTACCATTCACTCTTGATGAAGTTAAAGCTGCAATTTGGGATTGTGACGACAATAAAGCTTCCCAGTTTGATGTTGTCAACTTTTTTTTTATTAAGAAAGCATAGGATACAATAAGGGGTGACATCTCTAACATGGTTAATGATTTTTACTTAACTGGTTCCTTTCTCATGACATTAATAGTTCATTCATCACCTTAATTCCTAAAGTTGTTGGCTCTAACAATCTTAAGAACTACAAGTTTATTAGTCTCATTAGAAGTCTCTCAAAGGTGCTAATAGACTCAAGGGTGTTATGCCTTACGTTATTGGTGATTATCAGAATGCCCTTATCAAAGGAAGACAAATCCTTAATGGTGTTTTTATTGCTAACAAGATAATCAACCACTTAAAAAGGAGAAAACCAAAAGGTTATCTACTCAAACTCGATTTCCATAAAGCTTTTGACTCAGTGATTTGGGAGTATCTAGATGAAGTTATGGCATGTACGGGATTTGGCTCACGTTGGAGAGAATGGATCCACCAATGTATTTCAACAGCAAAAATTTATGTTCTTGTGATTGGCTCTCCAACTGAAGAATTCTTTATGGAAAAGGGTTTGCGTCAACGAGACTTTTTATTACCATTTCTCTTCAACATAGTAGCCGAGGAACTTATAGCAGAATGCTGAAAAAACGGCTGTGAATTGGGATTCATTAAAGATTCAAATGAAGTTGAGTTGCCAGCTATGATTAAAGCACTAGAACTATTTTTTTCGCGAGATGAATTTATTAGAGTAAAGTTTATTTTTTAATCTGATTATGATGTTCTGGTTAACTAGATGAATAAGTCATTTAATAGGCCATGAAGATTTCATGAATTTTTCATCCTTCCATCTAGATTTTCTTCGCGTTCGGTTTAGTGACCTTTCATATTTTGTACGATACTAAGCATATGGCCGATGGTTTTGCAAAATAAAGTGTGACTAGAAGTTGTGACTATGTGACATGGCTTTGATCTTCATGCTTTATTTACTCCCTGAAACTCTGCTGGAATTGATTCCAATTCATCTCTTCTCATCTAATAATTGATGCAGTTCAGGTTGTTGGCTTACATGGTAATAACTGCTTGGAGTCTCTGGTACACAAGAATTTATAGCATGGGCATAAAGCTGCATTCTTTGCTTTAGTGATGTCCTAATTATATAGTTTTTTTTTTTGGTTCAGTATATCTGCAGACCATAGATTTAGAATTTAAGATACGCGTGAAAAACTTTTAAGATTTGGCTATATGTAAAGCAAAATATTTTTTAAAGTGGAAATTTATTTTTTGAATTTTCAATTTAATTTTTATTTTTTTAATCTTTTTAAGATTTTAGAAAAAACTATGTATTTTAATACCAGATCTATAGCTTACCGTGTATGTCTATAGTCCGATATTATACAAAATTATTGGAAAAACATGCGATAAAATCACAAATATTTTGAAATAACCCTTTGGAAATTTTTAGGATTTTTTTTGAAATTATATAATATTACATTATTATTATATTATTAAATATAAATTGGGCTGGACCCAGCCCAACCATCTGGGCTCAGCCGAAATGGGCCCATCCTGACCCAGTCAGGGTGGGCCAACTAGCGGCCTAACTGACCCATCTTTTTTTTTGGAGTTGGGCTAAGTCGGGCCGGTTAGGGTCCGACCTAAAATAGTTTAGTCACTAGCCCAACCTAGTGATCAAGATGCATGAACAATGGAGTGTGAATTATAATTCAGGCTCCATTGTTCATAACAGCATGAATTATAATTTATGTTCCATTGTTTGCATGCAGTAGAATAGGAAGAAGAAGAGAGTTACTTGGCATGAAGGCTTCAACTGTGAAGAGAAGGTTCGACTGGTAGTTGAGGAGGCGTTGATGGAGGCGACGGTGGTCGGTATTGGCTGTGGGATGAAGAAGAAACCTTTGGTTGAGGGGGAAGAAGGAGAAGTCGTGGTGGTGGTCCTTGTCTCCGATGAGGGGATGAAGTGGCAAAGGGTATTGGGCCACCGACAACCATGTTGTTGGTGTGGTGATGGTAGTGGAAGAGGTGACAAAGAGAGAGAAAGAAGAGAAAATCGTCGGCTAGAGAAGGAAAACGGGGGGCAGACTGATTTTTAGCCAACTTTGGACTTGAGTTTTGTAACAGTCCCGACTATTCGATTTTATCAATACTAAAAGATCCTAACATATACTTTTATGAGGGTAAATTTTTTTTTAACCAGACTTCTACAATTTCATGTTCTTGGGATAAAATTCCTAGATCCTAGCATTTGTCTATATAAAATTTTTACCCAGGTGAATTCAAATTTCATTTAGTTACATATTGATGATTTTATTTCCTGGTAACTCACTCCCAGTAATATTTTATTCATATTTTTGTATTTTTTTCTTTTGTATTTGGTTTGTTCTAATGCTTGTTTGGTGCTTCTGTTAAATCTATTCTATAAGCACTTAGATTGCTTTTCTGCCTAATTTTCAACCGGGGTGTACAAGTATCTCCTCCCTCAGGCTATGAAATCCTCCTTTATTTATAGGGAGTGGAAGAGAGACATTTTGTTTTTTATTGTGTTAAATCTTGGCCCTAGATTTGGCCCCAAAAGATTCCAAGAAAAATATCAGGTGATCATTTTCGTGCAAGTTTTGTCAAATTTGATGAAAGGTAGAGGCATTAAATGCACTTGTAAAGTAGCTCTCTGAGCAGTTTTTTTCAGAGAAAAATTGAAGAAGAAGATGAATAGTAACCACAACGGCGCTATTTTGATCAAGTTTAATTCAGTCCTTCGATTTTTTATTTCTCTCAATTACACCCCTGTTTCAAACTTTCAATTTTATACAATTTCATCCCTAAAAAACTTCAATATCAACCCTAGATTTCAACCCGTTTTTCACATTAGTCCTTCGTTTCAGATTTATGCAAGTTGATCCTCAATTGACCATTAAACTTTTAATTTTCTTCAATTTTATCCCTGATTTCAATCAATTGGATCCTTATAGTTCGGTGCCATTTACAAATTGGTCCTTAGCTGTAAATTTCTTCAATTTAACCATTAATTGACAACAAAACTTTGATGTTCTTGCAATTTTATCCATGATTTCAATCAATTGACTTGGTAAAAATTAAATTTGGTCTTCTAAAATTACAATCTTCTCAATTAAGCCCAATTTTGGGCTCCCAAACTTAATTTTTCATCATCAATTAAGCCCCTAATAAAATTAATTTGACTCATTTAAAGTATAATTAAGTCATTGCAGCTAATTAAATCTTTTAATTGGACCCAATTAATTTTTAACATAATTAAAATTTAATTTGGCCTATGATTAAATCAAATTGGCCTATTAAAAATCTAATTATGTCTTTAGGCTTGATTTTTAAGTAGATTCGTCTAATAATCATTTAATTTGTCTTTAAATCTGCATTGTCTCTCTAGTTTTGGATATAATGAGGTACATTTAGGTTCCTAATCCCATCCAAAGTTGCAGCTTGATTTGAAATCCTAATAATCCTTATTTTAGTTATTTTATTTTTTATTTTGAAAAGAAAAAAGATGAATTTGGGAAATAGCTCAGAAATGAGTTATGACAATGAGAATTGTACATTCTGTGATTTTATTTTTGAAGGTATTCTTATTACATTTATAATTATAAGAAACTTTAAAAGGTGCAAGTAAAATATTATTTTCACACCACTGTTCACCCGACATTGTGGTTTGCCACAATGTTTTTTTTTTTTCATCCTGTTTTTATAGGTCTAAATTGATAGATAATTTGAGTAAATTTGTTAAGGAAGAGAAAAATCTAAACACAAATAATCGAAGTGAAAAAAAAAAAACATAAAAGAAGGGTGGGAGTTTCCATATTGAAGCTAAAAGTTCACTTTGGTCCTTCTACTTTTAAAATAATTACTTTTTGGTCCTTTAAGTTTTTCCACATTTTATTTTTGGTCCACAACTTTATTTTTCTATTTTTTCATTCCCTAGTTTGAAAGAGGAGACAAAAAGTCATTGGACTACAATGTTAGAGAAAAACTCGATTGACGCTGATTTTCACCATAAAAATGGTCAATTTTGGTCTTAATAGGTTTCATTTAATGAAGAGAGTTTCACTGAGGTGTTTTTTGCCCTTGAAATTGCCAAAAAAATTATGTTTTTTTGGGTTATTTTATTGGTTTATTTACATCATGAGGACCATTTTTAGATGTTTTGGTGTGAATGTTGTTTAAATTTGCATTTTTTAGGTCAAAAAACACCCTGCTTGATTTTCTAACCACCCTTCCAATGGTCAAGAACGGGAGAGTCTTAGTAGGTGACATGTCGTATCCCTTTATCTTTTTTCAAAAACATTTAGGGCATTTCCAAATAAAAAAAAATAAAGCTCACATAAGTGAGCCCTTTTTAAAATGGGCTTGATATGCAGGCCTGACTTGCTAGGCCTAAAAATGCCTGACCTATTTTTTTTTCTAATTATATTCTTTCCAAAGTTTTAGATAGTTTATTTAGTCTTTTTTAAATAGTGGTTATCTTTTACTTATCTTTTATGTATTTAATATCTCAAAGAAATTATTCCAATTCATCTATAATGTTTTTATGTTTTATATAAATAAACTTTATTTTCATGACGTGTTTATAAAAATAAGAATTATTTGTTCTTGTTAAGAAAAAAAAATGACCTTTAAGATAATAAAAGAAGAAGAAGAAGAAAAGTGTGCATTAAGGGAAAAGTTGAGGTTAAATATTATATTTATCTATCTTTTACTTTTATGAAAATGATTATCATTTTATTTTATAATTTGTTTGGCATTAACAACTCTTTATGAGTTTATTAGTTCATATTTTGTTAAGATTTATTTTGTTTCACATCTCTCAATTAAGAGAATCATGATACAATAAAATGCATTTGAAACACCATCCCATTTTTCTACTATATTAAAAATTAACTTAAGATCCTACATGTGGCGCAGTGTGTTAACAACTGTTTTTGTATTTATTAACATATATGACCCCCAATTTATTTTATTATATGTAAACATCAATTTTTTTTATTCACAATTATATTTTTTTTCTCTCGATATCAAAAAATACATTAACAACACTTATATATCCATTCTTTTGTGTTGGAAAAAATTATATGACCCGTAGCGAAGCGAGTTAAATAAACACATCAATACTTTTTTTGTATTTATAATTAGGGATTTTTTTGTTAAAAATACATTTGAAAAGCATTTATTTTTTTTGCTAAAACACATTTCTGACCCATAGTGAAATGCGAGTCTAATAACTACTAATATGACTATAGTGAGTGTCTTTTAGTATATATGTGGATGTAGAAAGCAATGTGTTATATTATTAGTTAGACATAACTTACCTATTCATTATTAAAAAAAACCATAAAATAAATAATTATATTAATAGAAACCTAAAAGAGATCGGCTGAAATAATATATTCTCTGAGTGAAAATATTGTGGATTTACACAATGAGTGTAATGTTTACTTTTTCTTTCTGTCCTTTTTTTATTTAGTGATCTTTGATTATGAATTAATTAAGATTTGAGGTCGGTAATGTATTTTTATTTGTCTTTTTATGGTTATCTTGCTCTTAATAAAACATCTTGATATTAGGACGGTGCTTAATTTCACAAAAAAATAAATAAATAATTTTGTTGTTTGTAAGAAATTGAAAATGAGGGGATCAAAATTAAAATAAAAAAAAACCCAGAGACCCTTTTTTTAAAAAAATATGGTGTCAGCTTTGGTCCCTTTTTTTTTTTTTTTGATTTTGATCATCTATTTTTTTTTTATAAAAAAATTTGATCTTTCAATTTTGTGTTAATTGAGATTTGAAGTTGGTAATTTTATGTGAGCATTTAGAACTAAATAAAAAGCCCATCATTTGTTTGGTGCTCGACTTTACGAAAAAGAATTCGATTATATTGTTTGAGAAAAATTGAAAATAAAGAAACTAGAATTGAGACATGAAAAAAATAGGAGGCCTTCAAAAAACAAATTGTGTCAACGCCTCTATGCCTTGTGATTTTGACAAATTTTCTTTTTGGTCCTTTTAGTTTAGAAATGAAACTTTTTGGTACAAAACTTTATTTTACTTGTATTTTAGTTCTTGAGTTTGAGAAAGGAGAAAGAGATTCATTGAAAAATTACAAAGGTGAGAGAAAATTAGCGAAAGACTAATTTTCATAGTGTGAACATATTTCATTTACTATGAGAGTTAAATTTAGATTTCTTTTTCTGTATCTTGCTAAAAAAAAAAGTACATCTACCTCGATAATTAATTTAGATTCAAGTTGATTTTTTATTTTTAAATCAATTAAATGTTTATTTAAGATTTTGAATGGATTTATTGAGGTCCCTTTTACATATAGCTCACTTTGATATCCCCTCCGATGTATCCAACTCTTCAATAAAAGGAGCAATTTTTCATTACATTTAGCACAATATTTATTTCTCTAACATGTATGAAGATTGTCGCACCCGGCATCGCGACGGCCTTAAAATGTTTTACTCAAAAAAACAGATTTTTGGCATCATTTTCTTAGATAGGGAAGATCTTGTTTAAGGAGTCGTTGTCTAGTATTATGGTCACCAGGAACCCTAACTGATCAACAGAGATCCTATGATACGAGACTTGTTACGTAAAAGGAAAGATATTATCACCCCTTGAACATCCTACCTGAGGTAGATTGCATTGCTGGTTTTGTCTTAAATTGCTAACAGTTTGTTGGTTTATACTATGATGGTTTGCTTGTAATATTCCTTAACTCTGGTATCAGTGAATATTCAACTACGGATACTTCCAACTCTGGCGTTGGAAGTAATTTATAATTCAATCCTCAAACTTCAAATTTGTGTTGTCTTAATTAAATTCTCAAATATTTTTTATTCATTCATTTTTTTTATCTTATTATTTATTTTATTTTTTGAAAATTTAAAAATTAAGTTATGACAAAGATGACATGAGTTAAAATGATTATGTAAATTAATTTACAAAAATGAGGCCTTTTTATAGAGTAATTTATCCTAGACAAGATGACCACGTACCCAACTCCAGTGAACTTAGATTCTGCAATTCTGCTTTGCTCCAACACGGACAAAATTTGTTCAAGTCCCTTGTATTCCATGTAACAAAAACTTCAAGGACCATATTAAACTTTTCTATACCTAAGAAAGGATTGTATTATATGAGAATAGTTTAATGCATAATAACTTGAGTCTTGCTACACAATCAAATTTGTTGTGGTAAGAATAACAAATGTGTTAATTTAGAATATAATACGAGGCATGCACAATTAAGATTACAGCAGGGAGATTTCAAGAAGTAGTTAAATTTAGGTCATATTAGAAACGACTTTTGTAAATTGATTTAATATATTTTTTACTTTTGATTTTTTTTTTAAAGTATGTTAGTTAAAATTGCTTTTGATTTATTTTTTTTTTGTTATAAATTGGATTCAAAACTTTGGTTTAATAAAAAAAAAAAATCTTAACTTTAGTTTGTGGATTATATACTAAACTTTTTGTTATTAAAGAGAGTTATTTTGAGTCATTTTTTTTTTTGACAAATAATGCTTATAACTTATGGTTATTTTAATTTATTTTTTTCATAAATTATTGATAAAAAAACAACTTTTAAGTAACAATTCAAAGTAAAATATCATAATTTAAATATATCATGTTAAACATGCTCTTGATTTCCAACACCACGAGCTACATGCTTAGAAAGAAGCATATGGAAAGGTTTGTAGACAGAAAACAATTAGAAATCAGAGGCGGATTTAGAGGATAGAATATTTAGAATCTCTAGCAAAAGCCAGCATGGTATCTGCTCGAAAAAACCATTCAACAAGGGGTTCTGCTAGGAAACATGATATCATTTATTCAAGATCTCAGTCATCTTGAGATTTGGATGCCCAAATACATTCACATGCTCATACAATAACATTTATTCAAGATCTCGAGCGGCATTGCTGATGCCCAAAACCACATAATGCATTATGCAATGAAACAGAACATCAAACTGACAGAAAACATGCTGATGCAGAAAACACTCAAGTCTTAGAAAGGGAATGCATGAAAGTCCACACATTAAACATTATGCCTTTATTTTTGAAGGTTCACACACTTGAAAAGAAACACAAATGGGCAAGCAAACATACGCCCTTACTTCTGGAGGCTTGTACGATAATGACTGAACACACAGACAAGTCAATATTCTTTTTATTTTATTTTATTTTTAGCAGAAAGGAGAATGAAAGTCCACACATTAAACAGTAAGCATTATGCCCTTGTTTTTGAACATTCAGACACTTCAAAAGAACCTCAAATGGGCCAACACTCACACTCACTTATTTTTTGAGGTTCGCACAGTAATGACTAAACACACAACTTTACATTACTTATTCACACATGGATAGATAAGTCGATATCTTATTTTGGGGGTTCTTGTTGGAAAAAAATTGACAGAACAGAGGAGGGAGCACTACTCACACAATTTTGGTGGAATACAATACACTAAACAATGGTACTCTAACATCTTTCATTATCAAATCCATACAATATATATAGACATTATAAAATGTTTTTTACAATATTCAAGGTACTTAATTAATATTAGACTCTTCAATACTTACTCTAGATTCATAGTACTACTAGATTCATAGTATTTCTAGATTCATAGTATTTTTAATGTGGATGATTATTCATTGAACTAACTTTAATACACTTAATCTTGATAAACAAGTTTAATAACTAACATTCTCCCCTCTTAAACTTATTCCGTCCATCTTCATGATTCCAAGCTTCTTCTACAAATAACATAACACATCAGTCTTCAATGGCTTTGTAAAAATGTCTGCAATTTGTTCATGAGTTTTGACATGAACTAACTCCACATCTCCTTCTTTTATGTGCTCTTTAATGAAGTGAAATCGAGTATCAATATGTTTTGAACGTTCATGATGAACTGGATTCTTTGCAAGTGCTATAGCAGACTTGTTATCAACAAAGATTCGTGTAGCCTTGCTCTGTTTCTGCTGCAAATCTTCCATCAGTTTCCTTAGCCATATTGCATGACACACACACGATGCAGCAACAATGTATTCTGCTTCACATGTGGATAATGCGACAATAGATTGTTTCTTTGATGTCCACGTGAAAGTTGTTTCTCCCATAAAGAATGCAAATCCAGTTGTGCTTTTTCTGTCTTCCAAGCTTCCTGCCCAGTCACTGTCACTGTAACCTGTAATTTCAAGATTCCATAAAGATGAATAAAACAATCCATAGCTTGAAGTTCCTTTAACAAAACGAAGGATCCTCTTTGCTGTCTTCAAATGTGAACTTCTCGGCTTCTCCATATATCTGCTAACCAAGCTAACTCCATACAGAATATATGGTCTGGTACATGTTAAATAACGCAAGCAACCCACAATACTTTTGTAGTATGTAGGATTAACTAAATCTCCTTCTCCTTCTTTAGTTAACTTGGTTCCATATTCAACTGGATTGTCTGCTGGACAACAATCTTCCATAACAAATTTCTTCAAAACTTCTGTTGCATACTTGGCTTGTGAAATGAATATTCCATTACTGCACTGCTTCACCTCTAATCCCAAAAAATAGGCCATAAGACCTAAATCTGTCATTTCAAATTCCTTCACCATGGATTGCTTGAAGTCTTGAATCATAGTTGGATCATCCCTTGTGAAAAGTATATCATCAACATATAAACAAACAAACATTACTCTACCTTGTAAAATTTTCTTCACATATAATGCATGCTCATAAGGGCATCTTGTGAATCCTTTCTGGGAAAGATAACCATCAATTTTGGAGTTCCATGCTCTTGGTGCTTGTTTAAGCCCATAAAGAGCTTTCTTCAATCTGCAAACCTTCTCTTCTTCTCCTTTTACCACAAAGCCAGCTGGTTGTTCTACATACACTACCTCTTCAAGGTTGCTGTTCAAGAATGCTGACTTTACATCCATCTGAAATATCTTCCATCTTTTCTGAGCTGCCAGGGAAATCATCAATCTTACGGTTTCCATTCCTGCTACTGGAGCAAAAACATGTTCATAATCAACTCCATATTGTTGCTTGTACCCTTTCGTTACTAATCTGGCTTTATGTTTTTCAATCTCTCCTTCTGCATTCCTCTTTGTCTTGAAGATCCATTTTACTCCTATTGCATTGTGTCCTTCGGGAAGTGTTGTCAATTCCCATGTATTATTTTTTATGATGGAATTGATCTCCTCCTTCATTGCTTTCTTCCACATGTCTTCTTGATATGCTTCTTCAAATGTAATAGGATCATTTCCTGAAAACAAGCAAAGCATATTAACATCATCAAGATTGATTCTTTCTGTTACATCATAAATCTTTTGTATGCTCTTTGTCTTTCTTGTTGTTGAGCTTGAAGGACCAGCAGGACTGTTAGTTGACGGGGATGGAGCTACATCTTTCTGAATCTGTTCTTCATCTATAATTAGTTTATGTGGCTGATCTTCAGAATTCCAACTCAATTCTTGCTCTTTATCAAACTTCACATCTCTTGACATGATCACCTTCTTTGTCATCGGATTGTATAATTTGTAACCATGCGAGTTTTCTCCATATCCCAGTAGTATGCCTTTTTACTTTTATCTTCAAGTTTAGTTCTTTTTTCCTCTTGATTTTGGCATAAGCAACACTGCCAAAAATTCTCAAATGATCAACTCTTGGTTTCTTCATGCTCCATGCTTCTTCTAGTGTGATCTTTTAAAGTCTTTTTGTTGTAAATTTGTTCAACAAATACACAGCACATACAACTGCATCTCCCCAAAACTCTTTTGGACATTTTTTTCTTTTAGTATACATCTAACCATGTTAATAATAGTTATGTTTTTTCTCTCTGATACTCCATTCTGTTGTGGAGTCTGTGGCATTGTGAGCTGATGAACAATACCATTTTCCTTACAATAATCATCAAAATCACGAGAAATATACTCTCCTCCCCTATCTGTTCTTAAGCATTTTAGCTTACACTTTGTTTTTCTACTAAATTTTTAAACTCCTTAAATTTGCCCAACACTTCTTTCTTTTCTTTTAACACATATACCCATGTCTTTCCACTAAAATCATCAGTAAAAGTGAGAAAATACCTGCTTCCTCCTATTGAAGTAGGCGAAATAGGGCCACACACATCTGAATACACCAAGTCAAGAGGCTGAGATGCTCTTGAGCTCTTCTTTGGGAATGGCTTTCTGTGCTGCTTTCCCATTACACACACTTCACACATTCTGCTTGTGTGCTCTATTTGGTATTCCAAGAACCATTTTGCTTTTCTATATCAACATAAGTGATCCACTGTGAAGCCCGAGAATAAAGTATACAAAGAGGGGGAGGTTTATAATAATTCAAAATATTGTTATAATATAATAATAATAATAATAATAATAAAAATAATAAAGAAAAAAGGGTGAAAGATGGGGCCAAAAT
>Ga0307511_10005029_pt1 | contig 13488 bp, 3 predicted proteins | sample 13_EM_MG_FD_200266 | JGI IMG/M metagenome (GOLD analysis project Ga0307511, IMG submission 200266) | Populus trichocarpa ectomycorrhiza microbial communities from riparian zone in the Pacific Northwest, United States - 13_EM | ecosystem: Host-associated > Plants > Roots > Unclassified | place...
CCTTCAGCAACGCCGGAACGTTCCGGAAGACCATCGCCACCGGGACCACCAGCATCCTTTCCAACGGCTTCAACAACACCGGCACCGTCGACATCCAGAGCGGCACGTTCACCCCGAGCTCCGGCGGCACCAGCACCGGCATCTTCAACGCCACCAGCCCAGGCACGATCCAATTCACGAACAGCGTCTACACGCTCGGCGCCGGCGCAACGCTCACCGGCAACGGGACGTTCGACGTCGCCACGTCACAGCTCAACGTCTCCGCGGCCGGCCTGACCGTGACCCACCTGACGATGACCGGCGGCAACCTGAACATCAACGGCGGCGCCTCGATCACGACGACGGCTGCCGGCGTCATCGACTGGAATGGCGACGCCACGCTGAGCGGCGCAGGCTCGCTCAACATCGGCAGCGGCGGCACGCTCAACATCACCGGCAACGGCACCCGCTACATCGACGGCGGGACCCTCAACAACAGCGGCACGGTCAACTGGAGCGGATTCAACAACCTCTCCATCTACAACTCCGGCGTCATCAACAACCTCGGGACCGGCCTTTTCCTGGTCACGAACAACCAGCTCGTCTACCTCCACTGCTGCACCTCCCCACAGCCCTTCAACAACGCCGGCACGTTCCGGAAGACGACCGCCACCGGCACGACGACCTTCGACGGCATCGCGTTCAACAACAGCGGCACGGTCGACGTCCAGAGCGGCACGTTCAATCCCCACACCGGGACGAGCACGGGCGTGCTCAATGCCCTCGCGTCCGGACGCGTCCTTTTCGACGCCAACTCGTACACGCTCGGCGCCGGCGCCACCCTCACCGGCAGCGGCAACTTCGAAGTGGGCGGCACAATCCTCAACGTCGTTGCCACCGGCGTGATCGTCGAACACCTGACCCTGAGCAGCGGCACGCTCAACGTCACCGGCTCCATCAGCACCTCGGCATCAGGCGTCGTCGACTGGACGGCCGACTCGCTCCTCGCGGGCACGGGATCGCTCAACATCACTTCCGGCGGGACGATGAACATCACCGGCAACGGCACCCGCTACGTCGGCGGCGGAACGCTCAACAACAGCGGCACCGTCAACTGGAGCGGTGCAAACAATCTCTCCCTCTACAGCTCGGGCGTCATCAACAACCTCGTCGGCGGTCTGTTTCACGCCAAGAACGATCAATTGATCTACCAGCACTGCTGTACCGCCCCTCTGGCCTTCAACAATGCCGGAACGTTCCGGAAGAGCGTCGCTACGGGCACGACGACTGTCCCGTCCAACGGCTTCGACAACACCGGCAGCGTGGACATCCAGAGTGGCACGTTCGACCTGACCTCCGGCGGCACCAGCACGGCGATCTTCAACGCCGCGCCCGGCGGCACGCTCCTTTTCGGCGGCGGAGCCTACACGCTCGGCGCCGGCGCGACGCTCACCGGCAGCGGCAACTTCCAGCTCGGCGGCGCGCAGCTCAATGTCAGCGCCACCGGCGTCACCGTCGATCACCTGACCATGAGCAGCGGCACGTTGAACATCACGGGCACGCTCAGCACCACGGCATCCGGCATCGTCGACTGGAGCGCCGACTCCGCCCTCACCGGCACCGGCTCGATGACCATCACCAGCGGCGGCACGATCAATATCTCCGGCAACGGCACCCGCTACATCGACGGCGGAACGCTCAACAACAACGGCACCGTCAACTGGAGCGGCGCAAACAACCTCTCCATCTACAACGCGGGCCTCATCAGCAACCAGTCCGGCGGTCTCTTCAACGTCACCAACGATCAGTTGATCTACTCCCACTGCTGCTCGGCCGGACAGGCTTTCAACAACGCGGGCCTCTTCCGCAAGAGCACCGCGACCGGCACGACCACGTTCCAGGGAATCGGCTTCGCCAACAGCGGGACGTTGCAACCGCAGAGCGGCATCATCGCCTTCAACGCCGCCTTCAGCAGCAGCGGCTCGCCCGCCTACGACTTCGGCATCGGCAGCGCCGCCACCTACGGCCGCCTGACCTTCGCCAGCCCGGTCAGCCTCACCGGCGCGCTCCTCGCCGCGCCGGTCAACAGCTTTGTGCCCCAGGGCGGCCAGCAGTTCCAGATCATCACCTTCCCCTCCGGCTCCGCCACCTTCGCGCCGAAGACGCTGACCTTCGGAAGCTCGCCGGTGCGCTCGTTCACCGACAGCTACAGCGGCTCCGCGGTCACACTCACCTCCAGCGGCCCCACGATCGGAGCGGTCTCACCGAATCAGGGACCGAGCACCGGCGGCACCGCCGTCACCATCACCGGCACCGGATTCGCCAGCGGCGGATCGCTCAACGTTACCTTCGATGGCATTGCCGCGACGAGCGTCAACTTCGTCAACGCGAACACGATCACTTGCCTCACGCCTGCACACATCCCCGCAACGGTCGATGTCGCTGTAACGAACGGCGACGGACAACCAACTCTCGTCACGAACGCCTTCACCTACGTCCCGCCGACCGACATCGGCATCACCGGCAGCGCGCCGGCCCTGGCCGCCAACGGCGGTGGATTCACCTACACCACGATCGTCACCAATCACGGACCGGGATCGGCGTCGAACGTCGTCGCCACGATCACGCTGCCGCCGAATGTCATTCTCATCTCAGCCACCCCGACTCAGGGAACGTGCAGCGGGACCACCACCGTCGTCTGCGCGCTCGGCTCGCTGACTAGTGGCAGCACCGCCACGCAAACGATCAACCTCAGTGCCACCGGCACCGGCTCGGCGGTCATCAATGCCAGCGTCTCGCAGACCGAGGCTGATTCGAATAGCGGAAACAACACCACGACCAGCAGCGTCGGGATCAGCGGCAGCTCCACGATGGCCGTCACCATCAACGCCGACTCCGGTACCGGATCGTTGCGCCAAGCCATCCTCGACGCCAACAACGCCGCCGTCTGCCCTGCACCCTGCACGATCGTTTTCAACCTCCCCGGCGGGCAGTTGACCATCGCACCGCCCACCTCCCTCCCTGCAGTCACAGCCGCCAGCGTCACCATCAACGCCACCACCCAGCCCGGTTACGCCGGAACGCCGCTCGTCACCCTCGACGGCAGCAGCAATCCCAATCCGAGTGCCGGACTGCAACTGAGCGGCGGACAGGACACCGTCAAAGGATTGAGCATCGTCAGCTTCCAGGGCGCGGCCATCGTCATCGACACCGCCGACAGCGACACCATCTCCGGCAATTACCTCGGCGTTCACACCGACGGCTCGACTGCCGGCCAGAACGCCGGCGACGGCGTCCTGGTCAACACCGGCGCCAACACCATCGGCGGCAGCACCGCCGCGGCTCGCAACGTCATCTCCGGCAACTTCGGCAGCGGCGTCGTGCTCAAAGGAACAGCCGCCATCGGCAATGCCGTCCGAGGGAACTACATCGGACTCAATGCCGCCGGCACTGGTGCACTCGGCAACCACACCGACGGCGTACAGATCCTCTTCGGCGCCAGCAGCAACGTCATCGGCGGATCGGCCGTCGCCGAGCGCAACGTCATCTCCGCCAATACCAACGCCGGAATCTACATGTCCGGAGGCGGCTCCGACTTCTGCACCGGCAACGTCATTACCGGCAACTACATCGGCACCGACGCCGCGAACGCGGCCACCTTCGGCAACACCTCCGGCCTCTACTTCGGCGCGAACGTCTTCAACAACACCATCGGCGGACTGACCGCCGCCGCCGCGAACGTCATCGCTTCCGTCACCACCGGCCTCGTCTTCGACGGACCCGGAAGCGGCAACGCCATCCTGCGCAACACCTTCGGCGGCAACAGCGGGATGACCATCGACCTCGGCAACGATGGTCCGACCGCCAACGACGCCGGCGACTCCGACAACGGTCCGAACGGATTCCAGAACACGCCCGTCTTCGTCGACGCCTCGCTTTCCGGAGGCACGCTGACGGCACGCCTCGATGCCGACTCGTTCGACGTCGCCGGCACGGCCAGCATCCGCATCGAGTTGTTCAAGAGCGATGCGACCGGCCAGCACGCCCTGCTCTTCCTGGCCGGGCAATGCTTCGCCGGCAACGCCCTGACCGGCGCGACGATCACCGTGCCCAGCGCTCCCGTCGTCGCCGGTGACAAGCTCGTAGCCACCGCCACCAGCAACGGCGACACAAGCTGTGGCGGAGCGACCGACGGCACCTCGGAGCTCTCCGCGCCGGCAACGATCACCACCTGCGCCCCGCCCGCCGCCACCATCACGCCGAGCGGCCCGACCACCTTCTGCGCCGGCAACAGCGTCATCCTCACCGCCTCCGCCGGCGGCACCTCGTATGTCTGGCGCAACTTCGCGACACCGATCATCGGCGCGACCACGCAGCAGTACGTGGCCACTACCAGCGGCAGCTACACCGTCACCGTGACGAACGCCGGCGGCTGCTCCGCAACGTCGCCGGCCACAAGCGTCACCGTCAACAACGCCGTCAACGTCACCATCTCCCCGAGCGGACCGACGACATTCTGCAGCAGCGGCAGCGTGACGCTTACCGCCAATCCCAGCGGCGGCAGCGGATCGTTCGCTGGATATCAGTGGCTGCTGAACGGCTCACCGATCGGCGGCGCCACCACCTCGACCTACAGCGCCAACGCCACCGGCAACTACAGCGTGACCGTCACCGATACCAACGGCTGCACCGGGACATCGGCAGCAACGCCGGTCACCGTCAACGCGCCGCCGCCGGCCGCGATCAACGCCCCCTCCTCGGTCTGCGCGAACAGCAGCGTCGCCGCCAGCATCGTCAGTCCCGTCGTCGGCGCGACCTACACCTGGTCCATCACCAACGGCACGCTGCAGAGCGGACAGGGAACAGCATCGATCGCCTTCACCGTCACCAACGCCTCGCCGGTCTCGCTCAGCGTCATCGCCACCGCCAACGGCTGCAGCACTAACGGCAGCGCCAGCATCACCGTCGGCGCCTTCACCCCGACCATCACCGGCCCGACGACTTTCTGCGCCGGCGGCAGCGCCACGCTCACCGCCTCGGCCGGCTCGTCGTACCAGTGGCTCCTCAACGGATCGCCGATCGGCGGCGCCAACGCCCAGACCTACTCCGTCACCGCGGCCGGCAACTACAGCGTAACCGTCACCAACGGCAGCGGCTGCACCGGTACCTCGGCCACGACGACCGTCACGCAGACCGCCGCCCCCACGCCGGTCGTGACCCCCTCCGGTCCGACCAGCTTCTGCAGCAGCAGCAGTGTCACTCTGACCGCAACGGCCAGCGCGTCGTATCAATGGCTCCGCAACGGATCGCCGATCAACAGCGCTACCAATCAGACGTTCGTCGCCAATGTCTCCGGCTCGTACAGCGTCGTCGTCACGAACGGCGCCGGATGCAGCGGCACATCATCAGCCGTGACCGTCATCGTCAGTCCGGCCACCACTACCATCTCCGCGCCGTCCACCGCCGCGCCGTCATCAACCGGCAACGTGGCCTCGGTGCCGGCAGGACCGGGCGGCACAACCTACGCCTGGACCATCACCGGCGGCACGATCACCAGCGGCAATGGCACGCCATCGATCACCTGGACAGCAGGCAGCGGCGGCAGCGCCGTCATCAACGTCACCGTCACCACCGGCGCCTGCACCGCCACCGCCAGTGCCACCGTCAGCATTCTCGATTCCGCTGACCTCGCCCTGACGATGATGGCCAGCCCGAATCCTGTCGCGCCCGGCGGCACGGTCACCTTCACGCTGAACGTCAGCAACATCGGCCCCGAGACGGCGCAGAACGTCCGCCTGGCCAACAATCTCTTCGGAGTCACCAACGCCAGCGCCTCCGGCAACGGCTGGCTCTGCTCGACGACCGGCCTGACCATCGTCTGCACGATGCCGTCGCTCCCCATCGGAGCAGCCGGGCCGGTGACTATCACCGCAACCGCCGGAAACGGCAGCACCGCCGGCAACAACGCCTCGGTCGCGTCCGCGAGCGCCGATCCGAACGGCAGCAACGACAACGCCGGCGCCACGATCACAATCAACTCGCAGCCATCGTGCAGCAACACCGCGCCGTCGCCCATCAGCCCCGCCGCCGGCGCGACGAACGTGGCCAACCCGGTCACCTTCACCTGGTCCGCCTCGCCGAATGCGACGTCGTACGACCTCTGGATCGCCAGCTCCGGCGCCGCACCGGCCATTGCCACGACCACTTCCTCGACCACGACGATGAGCAGCCTCCCTGCCGGCCTGTCGACCTGGTATGTCGTTGCGCACTTCCCCGGCGATTGCCCGGCACTTTCCTCCACGCCGCGCGATCTCACGGTCGCCGCTTCCGCGAATTGTTCGCACGCCACGCCGCAACTCATCGCCCCGTCGCAAAACGCCACCGTGAATTCGCCGGTCACCTTCTCCTGGACGCCGGTGGCCCAGGCCATCGGCTATCGACTCTGGATCGCCATCGACGGCGGCGCGATGCAGGACGCCGGCACGACGAATGGCGCCACTTCGATCTCCGTTCCTCTCACCGGTTCGACCATCACCTGGCGCGTCGACGCCATCTTCCCCGGATGCGATCCGGCGTCATCGGCTCCGTCATCGTTCAACCTCGCCACATCGGACGGCTGCGCCGGACACAATGCCCCGGCGCTCCTCACGCCGTCGTCGAACGCCACGCTGGCCTCCTCGGTCGCCGACTTCCACTGGACCGCCGTCGCCGGCGCCAATGGCTATCGCCTCTGGACGTCGATCAACGGCGGCGCCTTCGCTCCGCTCGGGACGACCACCACAGCCATGACGCTCCACGCCACACTCACCACCGGCACAGTGACCTGGTTCGTCGAAGCGCTCTTCAGCGGCTGCAACTCGCTCGCCTCGGCGCAGCAGTCGTTCACGGTTCCGGCCGCCGCCAACTGCAACAACCCGACAGCAACGCCGCTCTCGCCGGCGAACGACGTCACGCTGACGAACGGTACTGTCGATTTCATTTGGTCGCCCGCCGCCAACGCCATCGGCTACGAGCTCTGGCTCTCGTTTAATAGCGGTACGCCAGCCTTCGCCGGCACCACGACCGCTACCACCCTCCGCCGCACCGTCGGCGCAGGCAATATCGAATGGTTCGTCCGCGCGCTGTTCAACGGCTGCGATCCGACCGAATCGGCACACGCGCGCTTCACCTACGCGCCGCCCGCCAACTGCTCCACCGCCCGCCCGATCCTCATCGCGCCCTTCGAAGGCGCGGCGGTAGTCTTCACGCCGTTCGATCTCCGCTGGAGCAACGTCCCCGGCGCCACGCTGTACAAAGTCTGGCTGGCATCGGGCGATGCCCTCCCAACCGCCATCGGCACGACCACCGCCACGCATCTCGACAATCAAAGCGCGCCGGCCGGCAACGTGACCTGGTTCGTCGAAGCGCTCTTCGACAACTGCCCGTCCATCCCCTCAACGTCGAGCGCATTCACCGCCGTCGCTCCTCCCGCGGCCTGCTCGACGCCCGCTATCCCGCTGCCGCGCGCCGAGGGGACCGCCTCGACCAACGTCGAATACGTCATCCGCTGGACGCCCACCGGTCCGAAAGCCACGACGCAGTACGAACTTCAGGAATCGTCGAACGCATCCTTCACCTCGCCGCTCTCGATCACGACCAGCGCGACCGAACTGCCGTTCAAGCACCTCAACAGCGCTGACGCGGCCGTCACCTTCTACTACCGCGTCCGCGCCGTCGACGCCTGCAGCGGCTCGCGCAGCCTCTTCTCGTTGCCGCTTGCCGTTCAGGTTCTCCCGTCGAACGTCACCGATCCGGCCTCTGCCAACGGTTCCACTCCGGCCGACAACCCGCAGACGACGAACTACCAGATCCACCTCGGCGGCAACAACAACGTCAAGGGTGTGATCGCCGCAGCCGTCGGCGACACCTTTGCTGCCACCACCAACCAGCCGTGGCTCACCGTCTCGCCGTCGAGCGGAGTCGTTCCTGCCGAGGGGACTACGCTGACGGTTACGGCAAAGACGGATGGACTGCCTGTCGGAACCAGCAGTGGCGCGGTCAACGTCAGCTTCGGAACCGCATCCGGCGCGCGCGGCAACATCCGGACGCTCGACACTAAGCCGCCATCGACCACCACCGTCTCCGTCAACCTCGTGCAGCCTGTCGCACCAACCGCCAAGAACGGCCCGCCGCCTGACGCCCTCATCATCCCCGCTGTCGCCCATGCTGACGGCATCAACTCCAAGTTCCAGTCCGACATCCGCGTCACCAACTCCTCGGCCCAGCCGATGAAGTACCAGGTCACCTTCATGCCTACCGGCGACACCGGCATCACGCAAGGGAAGCAGACCACCGTCGACATCGATCCCGGCCGCACCATCGCCCTCGACGACGTCCTGCAATCGTGGTTTGGCTCGAACGGCGCCACCGGTACACTCGAGGTCCGGCCGCTCACCGCGACGAACAACGCCACCGCGACCGCCATCCCAGGCGGACTGGCCAACCTCCTCACCTTCGCCGCCAGCCGCACCTACAACACCACCGCCAACGGCACGTTCGGCCAGTACGTCCCGGCCATTCCGTTCGCCGCATTCGTCGGCCGTGCCAGCGACCCGACGAAGTCGACCGTCCTCAGCCTGCAGCAGATCGCGCAGTCGCCGGCCTACCGCACCAACCTCGGCATCGTCGAAGGCTCCGGCGAACCTGCCTCCGTCCTCGTCAGCGTCTTCGGCGACAACGGCCAGAAACTCACCGAGTTCACGCAGGACCTGAAGGGCGGCCAGCACATCCAGCTCAACTCAATCCTGGCCCAGAAGAACGTGCAGGTCACCGACGGCCGCATCGAGATCAAGACCGTCTCGCCCGTCGGCAAAGTCACCGCCTACGCCTCCGTCCTCGACAACCTCACCAACGATCCGCTCCTCGTCACGCCGGTCGCCGTCAACCAGACCGCCGCCGCGAGGTACGTCATCCCCGGTGTCGCCGATCTGAACAACGGAGTCGCCAACTGGCAGACCGACATCCGCCTCTTCAACCCATCGACGAACATCGTCAAAGCCACGCTGATCTTCTTCTCGCAGAACGGCGGAACGCCCATTTCGAAAGAGGTCTCGCTCGCGCCCGGCCAAGTGCAAACCTTTGACGGCGCGCTCCAGAAGTTCTTCGGCATCTCCAACGACGGCGGCGCCCTGCACATCGCCACCACCGCCACCACACCGCTCGTCGCCACCGCCCGCACCTACAACCAGACCTCGAACGGCACCTACGGCCAGTTCATCCCCGCAGTCACCGCCAACGACGCCGCCGCCCTCGGCACACGTCCCCTCCAACTCCTGCAAATCGAAGAATCAGACCGCTACCGCACCAACATAGGCTTCGCCGAGGTGACGGGGAAGAGCGCGAAAATCGAGATCACCGCCGTCCCATCCGACTCGAAAGTTGCAGCCTCCACCCAACTCGATCTCGCGCCGAACCAGTTCGTCCAATACCCGCAACTACTCAAGTCGATGGGCCTGACGAACATGTACAACGCCCGCGTCACGGTGAAGGTGATCAGCGGACAAGGCCGCGTAACGTCGTACGCATCCGTCATCGACATGCTGACCAATGATCCGACGTTCGTTCCGGCACAGTGAGCACCGGCAGGTGGTAACGCACACCACCTGCCGATCACTGATGCTTCAGGTTGATCTCCAGAATCAACGGCTGGCCGGTGTCGTTGGACGCGGTCGCCTCGGAGTCGCCGGCATCGATGGCCAGCGCTTTGCTGCCAGCGGAGCTCTTCGCCGTCTCGATCAGAGTGGCCGTTCTGCGCTGGTCCATCTCGGGACGGGTCGGGAACTTTCGATCCAGCTCGGCCCGATTCTTCGCAAACAGGACCAATAGCTTCTCGGTGCCTGCGTGCTCGTCGAACCGGAACCAGAACTTCTCACTTGGAAGAGCGCGATCAACGCCGGCAGGGAGAATGTCATCGGTCAGATTCTTCGCGGCATTGGGAAAGAGGACGCTCGAGGTGCCCGAAGCGTCGACCTGGATGATAGACACCACGCCGTTGGAGCTGGCCTTGAAATGCAGCCGGATTCGATCACCAGACTTGAATACGTGTTGATCGGTCACCCGCACCACCGGCCCGCCTGACTCGCTCAACTCGATCGAATAGCTGACGCCGAAATTGTCATCGGCGAAGGGATCTGCGAGCGGCGCGGGGCCACTGCCGGCTTGGACGCCGTCGTCGGCTATCGGAGCGTTGTAATGCAACGACGCCATTCGCCTGTGGCTGTCGGACATCGACGCGCAGCCACCGAAAAAGCCAGTGGCAATGACCACACTTGTCAGAAGGATGTTCGATTTCTTCATCGGCCTTCCTACTCTTTCTTACCTTTCGACCCTGACTTCGAACCTACATCCTGAATGTGTTTGAGAAGGGTCGTGCTGGCCTTCGCCTCGGAAAGCTGAATCAAGCCTTTCGGTGAAACGTCGAGGGAACGGCGAGAAGCAGAATCAATCGTGGTGGTAATGACTTCTTCGGAGATCCCGGCGCGGAGCATTTCCACGATCGCCTCATTCGTAAGAGCATCCGCAACGGCCTTGCCACCGGCCGGCTTCGTGGGACCGCCGCCAAGATCCCTCAGCTTTTGATACTGAACGAGCGCCGCCTGAACGCGGCCCAGGGGCGCCTGAAGCATGACCACTTCTTTCCTTTCGGCATTGTTGTGCGGCAAAATGGGAATCAACCGCGAAGCCGTGTTCTCAGCGCGACCGAGCAACGACGACGGCTTGGAGCCAAGGATGAAATTCGTTTCCTTCGGGTTTGCCTCGGCCGCGGCGTTGTAAAGCGTGGCTGCCTTTTCGAGGTACTTCAGGGACGTATCGAGATCGTCGGCGCCGTAGCCAAGCGCCTCATAAGCCACTCCCATCGCGTACTGCCGGTACGATTCATCCAGAGGGCTGGGCGCCGCCGGAAGCGACGAAAGCGCGTCGAGGTACTTGTTCCACAAACCGGCCTGGCCGTACGCGGCCGCGTCCTCGAGACGCCCTTTCGGGAGGAGAATCGCGATTGTCTCTTTTGTGGGCGTAAGCCTACGGGTAATCTCAGTGACCACGGACGTCATGTTTGCATCTTCCAATGAGTTGGCGTCCGGCGCTCCATTGCCGTCCTCGAAGGACTGCTTGAAATTCTTCACGATCGTATCGGCGAGCAGAGTCTTGCTGCTCCGCGAATCGCGCACCTTCAAAGTAACCGAGAACGAATGCTTGATGACCTTGTACCGGACATTGGCCTGCCCAAGACCGAATCGCAGATTTTTGCTGTTCGTCCCCGTCTGCTGGCCTCGCGTCTCCTGACGATTTTCAGAAGTTTCACTGTAATCGTTCCGCAGAATCGCGACATCGACGACCGTAGTGGGGGTCTTTGAATCCAAGCTCAGTTTCGTATCGCTTCCTATGAGCTCGCTCTCCAGTTGGTTCTCCATCCGCTCGGCAAGCGACGCATTCGACTTTTTTTGCGCCGTAACATGCACCGAGATCCGATTCCCGACCAGCCGGACCAGCGGCGGAAGACTGCGCAGGAGAGTCACAGATTTCTTCATCATTCCGAAACCTTCGCCGCCGCGCACCGAGGAGACGGTAGCCACAAACAGGGTTACGCAAGTCAACGCTCGGGTGATGCCGTTTACTCTGAGGCGTTTGCTCATCCCATTTCTCCTGTAGACATTAGTCATCGCCGGCTTTCTCAATGACGAACCGGCTGACTTGAATTTGCCGACTCCTCCGATCCGGACCCGCGCGGAACGACGCCTATCGTGATGTCTTCAGGACCGGCGGGCGGCTGGATCTGCGGATGCTGCTGCTTGTCACGCTCACGCAGCACAGTCTCAGAAACCTTCGCCGAGAGGTAGCCGAACACCTGCTTCAGCGTCGGCGGCTCCTTCCCGCGAGAGAGCGCTTCGATGAGAAAGTGCGTGAAGTAGCTGTTGCGGACCTTTTCGCTTTCCCACGACTGTTCCGTGGAATTGCTCGAAGTAATGACGAATGAACCCTCGTTCGACGCGAACATCTTGGCCGTTCGATCGTCGACGCCGCCATCATCGATATCGAGCGCTTTCTCCCCACCCGACGCCTGCCCGCTGTAGCAGGTGTCGAGGAACGTCACCTTACGCCGAGCCTTGATTAATGACGTTTTCTGGGCGAAGTTCTGGTACTCGATGGCGTTGTTCCAGATCTTCTTCTGCGCCGAGTCGTACGTGACGATGTACCCACTCCCGCCGAGGCCCTGATCCTGAGAACGCGACGACCCGTGGGAACTGACGTAGATCACGACGAGATCATCCTCGTGTGCCTGGAGAAAGAGATTCTGCATTGCGTTCAGAATTGCCTCGCGTGTCGCATCCGCGTCGGTCAACAGGACGACATTGGCGGGGCGGAAGTGTCCGTGCGCCGGATCCTTGAGCGCCGCGGCAAAATCCCTGGCGTCCTTGGCGGCATATTGCAGGCGCGGGATTGTCTCGTCGCGAAACGTACCGATTCCTACGATCAGCGCATATTTCTCCCGGACATACGGCGAAAGAGGTGCCTGCACGGGAATGACAGCCCGCTCCGCCTCACAATCAAGTTTGGTCATATCGTTGTCGAGTGCGCGCTGCCTGTACTTTCTGGCCCCTGCCTGATCGCCGAAAGCCATGGCGCTGCAATAGGCGTACTTCCAGACCTCTCCGGACGTGGGGCAGAGATCCTGCGCCACTTTGAGCCTGTCGAGAATGGCTTTGTAGTTCGGCTTTGCCGACTGATAGATCGCTCTTGCCTCCTCGACGATGGCATCGGCGCGCGCGCAATTGGCGCTTTGTGCAAGAACGCGAGGCGGCAAGCAGGCCAGCAATACCGCGAATACGGCAAGGCGCGATGGAGAAACTGCCGGCGAATGGAGTTTCATGGCGATCACTCGGTTCCTGTCAGGACGATCGGGAAATTGGGAATCGTGTTCGGGATTGCAATCGCAGGAGTTTGGCGCCCTGCGGTCAGTTGGCGTACCCGATCGGCAACGTAACCAGCCAGCGCAAACACTGTGACTTCGGCGCTCGCGCTCGCCCGACCAGTCAGACCTTCAACAACTGCTTTCGTGAACGCGCCATTGCCCCAGGAGCGATCTTCAAACGATTGCTGAGCACCTGTAGAAGCGGCGATCGTCACAATGCCGTTTTCGGGGGCTGAGTAGCTGTTGACCAAACTATTAACATCACCCGAAAGACGCTCACCAAACAGCTTTCCGGCGTGACAGGTATCGACAAGAAGCATGGCCCTGGCGCGGACACTGCCGATCACCTTTTCGATCGCCGAACTTGGAACCGCCGTCGCAGCGGCACTGGCCACGTCTCCGTCGTAGGGGATGAAGTAGTACTGCCCTTCCTGGCTGATGCCGTGACCGGCGATGAAGACCATCACCAGATCCTGAGGCCCGGCAGACTGCTTGCCAATCCATTCAAATGCCTCGAGAACGGCCTTACGCGTCGCCTCGTCATTGTGAAGAATTTTCAT
>Ga0307511_10005030_pt1 | contig 13487 bp, 9 predicted proteins | sample 13_EM_MG_FD_200266 | JGI IMG/M metagenome (GOLD analysis project Ga0307511, IMG submission 200266) | Populus trichocarpa ectomycorrhiza microbial communities from riparian zone in the Pacific Northwest, United States - 13_EM | ecosystem: Host-associated > Plants > Roots > Unclassified | place...
CAGGGCCCAGGCAGGAGCCACTATGAATCCGAGCCGGATCTCCGGGAACATACTCTTGGAAAACGTTCCGACATAGAACACCGATTCGTGCCGGTCGATTGTCTGCAGGGCATCCAGCGGGCGTCCGTCGAAGCGAAACTCGCAGTCATAGTCATCCTCGATCACGACGGCGTCGTTTTCTCGTGCAAACTCCAGCAACGCCATTCGCCGGCTCATCGACATCGCTGAGCCAAGGGGAAACTGGTGGGACGGCGTTACGCAGACGACGCGTGCCTGGCGCGGCAACCGGTCGACCAACATGCCGTCGGTATCCACGGGGACAGGGATCAGTTTCGCTCCTGCCGCCTCGAATGCCGCACGCATGGGAGGGTAGCTGGGATTCTCGACCGCAACTGTCGTGCGCCGGCCGCCCGCCAGGACCCGGGCCAGAAGATCGAATGCCTGTTGGGCGCCACTCGTGACTAACACGTCTTCCGGCCCGCAGGCGACGGCGCGGGAAACCGACACATGTCTGGCAATTGCACCGCGCAGGGCAGCTAAGCCTTGGGGGTCGTAGCTCGCCCCAGACTTCGCGAGGCTTCGGAGCGCCCTGTTAGACAGGCGCCGCCAGATCTCGTACGGGAACAATCCCGTAGCGGGCGTTCCCAGCCGGAACCAGTAAGGAAGAGCTTCGGGAGGCGTCACTCGCCGGCGCGCTCGTCTGCCGCGCCAAAAGCTGCTCAATCGCCTGTCTGCGGCGGTGTTGCCTGCCCTGGCCCTGCGTACAGCGGGCCGCGAAAGCGCCTGGGCAACATAGCATCCGGACCCCTGTCGCATCGATACATAGCCCTCGCTAAGGAGCAGGTCATAAGCCGCTACGGCAGTGTTGCGAGAGATTCCGTGGGAGGAAGCGAGCGCACGCGTCGACGGCAGGCGCAAGCCAGGCCGAAGGCGGCCGTCAACAATCGCCGCCCTGAGCTGCTGATGCAGCACCTGGAGGATCTGGTGCGAACCGGGCGTCGGAAGGGTTATTGGGAGCTCGAAAAGTGGTTCCATAATTTCTGCCTGAAGTGGATCCTTTTGGGGACCAGTTCTCGCCTAATCTTAGGCTCATGAACACCCTCTTGAACATGAGCAGCAAGCGACTCAGGGCAACGGCGATGGCCGCAACACTGAGTCTTTCAATACTGGCGGTGAGCGGCACCGCAGGCGCGGATGAATCCAGGAAAGGGACGCCGCCGCTGATGACCCGGGATCTCACCGGGATCCCGGGCAAGGAGGCGATCGTGCTGACTGTCGAGTACGGACCAGGCGACTCGTCGCAACCACATCGACATGACGCTAACGTGTTCGTCTACGTGCTCGAGGGAACGATCACGATGCAAGTGAAAGGGGGACCCCCGGTAACGCTCCATCCGGGACAGACCTACTACGAGAGCCCGTCCGACATTCACACGGTCTCGGCAAACGCGAGCAAGACGGCGCCGGCCAAAATACTGGTGTTCATCGTAAAGGACAAAGGAACCCCGGTTACACGGCCGGCGACGGCAGAGGACCTGCGATGAAACTCACACGGCGCTTGACGCATTTCTCGTGGCTTCTATCCGTACTGGTCTGCGCTGCCGCGCACGCTCAAATGACCGGTCAGCAGAGAGCCGAAGCCGTCGGGCATGACCTCGTCGGCTCGCCGGCTCCGCGGATGGTTCTCAAGACGATCGATGGGGAATCGATTGACCTGGGCAGTCTGTACGGAAAGAAGGCCGTCTACCTGAAGTTTTGGGCAACCTGGTGCGTACCTTGCCGCGAGCAGATGCCGCACTTTGAACGGACGTATGAATCGGAAGGATCTGACTTGGCGGTGATTGCAGTCAACGCCGGCTTCAATGATTCCATAGACGATGTACGTGCGTATCGGAAGCAGGTTGGCATCAAGATGCCGATCGTCATCGATGATGGGAGTCTGGGTGCAGCTCTCAACCTGCGCGTGACTCCCCAACATGTAGTTATCGGTCGTAACGGGCGAATTCAGTACGTCAGTCATTTGGCAAACGAGCGGCTCGACGCCGCCGTCCAAGCCGCGCGAACCTCGCCGGCCATGGGCGCTGCAGCCGGCAGCGACAAAGTCGCAAGCGGTGAGGCCAGGAAAACTTCGCAGTACGCATCCGGCGATCAAGCGCCGCAGTTCTCCGTACAATCTCTGGATGGCTCGCAATTCAATTCCCAAGAGCCGGGAGGCAAGCACCCTACGGTGCTGGTCTTCCTGTCCCCCTGGTGCGAGTCCTACCTGGCGAAAAGCCGAGCGGCGGTCTCGGCGAACTGCCGCGACGTGCGTGTGCAAGTGGATGCGTTGGCGAAGAAAGACCCGCAGGTGCGTTGGTTGGGCATCGCCTCCGGAATCTGGGCCACGAAGCAGGACTTGAGTGATTACCAGTCGCAGTACAAGGTGGGGATTGCGCTCACTCTCGATGAGTCCGGCTCCTTGTTTCGCACCTTTCAGGTGAGGAGGGTCCCCACAGTGATCGTCATCGACAGTCAAGGAAGAATCGAGCGCAGGATCGAGGGTACTGACCCGCGGCTGCCGGCGCAGTTGCAGGCCGTCACGTTGGAAAAATGATCGATCGGGCGGCCGAGCCCGTCCGCCAACACGGGCTCGTCGACCACGGCAGCGTGGACTACTACCCCCGAACCTGCCTCTCCAACTCGCCGATGGCCCCTTCATCAAGCGGTGCCCCACTCAATTTGGCCGCATACAGTGCTGCCCCCGCAACCGGGGGCAACCGCGGCGCAACGACGCGGTATCTGCCTCGTGGGTTTGCGAGCTTCGTTTGCAAAGGCGTCAACAACAGCTCCCGCTCTCGAAACATTCCGCCCGAGTACGAAACCTTCACCGTCGTACCCTCGGGAATTCGAAGTTGCTCGTGCACAGCATCAACAATCTTCGCGAGCTCATCAGCTGCCAGAGCAAAGAGAGCCGTCGCCTGCCCATCCCCCGCCCTCGCCGCCTCCGCAACCAGCCTCGATAAGGCGGCCAGATTGCTCCGCTGAATTCGGCTCTCGCCGTAAATAGCCGCACACAGGTCCAGGTCAGCCCGTAACGCAAAGTGCCGGCGCACACTGTCGTACAGAACCCCCCGCGGGGTTCGACCGTCACTCATGCGCGAAAACAGCCTCAGCCCCTCCCGCGCAATCCAGTAAGCGGAACCCTCGTCACTGAACAACTCTCCCCAGCCACCCGCACGGGCCGCTCGCCCGTCGAACTCGCCATAAGCCATGGATCCCGTGCCAGCGATGACGTTGATCCCGTCCTGACAAGCGAGCGCACCTGCCCAGCCGCACAAAGCATCATTTCCACACCGGTAGCGCGCGGAGTTCAGCTGTGGCGACGCGGCGGAATCGAGTGCAGCCACCAACGTGCTGTCCTCTCCATAAGCCGGCAGCCCGAGAAAGGCAAACTCCAGGTTGGTGGGTGAGAGCGCGGCAGACTCCAACGCCGCCCGAATGCCGCGGGCGAGCATAGCCCGCATTTCTTCCCACCCGATCTCGAGATAGTAGGCTGGACCTTCGGTGTGTGAAGCGAGCACGCGCCCCGATTCATCGATGAGGAGGAAGGCTGTCTTGGTGCCGCCGCCATCGATGCCGAGGAAAGTCTTCACGCCGTGCCGCGCCAGGGATGGATTGAGACGCCCTTGACTACTCGGCTGACGGTGCCGGCCGCATTGGGATTGTCGGGCTTGACGCCCAGAGACATCGAGCGAAGCAAGGCAAGAGACTGCGCAAACATTGCGTACGGCAGGCAGAGCTCCAGATCCAACAAGTCCTGCGAGTCCGAATCCCCTGCAGCCACGAGGCCGATGTTATCCGCGTGCGCCGGGCCCCCAGGGCGGGCAGATAACGTGATGATTCGTCCTGCCACTGCATCACGTCGCAACTCACTGACCAGGTCCAAGTCGTATTGCCGCGTGTACTCATCGTTGGAAACGTATACCACAACCAGCGTGTTGCGATTGAGTATGGTCTTGGGGCCGTGTCGGAATCCGAGAGGAGAGTCCGCAACTGACACCACCTTGCCATCCGTCATCTCGAGCATTTTGAGTGCCGATTCGCGCGCCAGCCCCTTGAACTCCTTGGCTCCCAGATAGACCACCCGATCGAAATTCGAGCTCGCCAGGCTGCGAATCAGTGGCACGCTGTCGGGAAGGATCCGCCCGGCCAGACGTGCAAGCGCTGCTGCCCTCGCGGCACTTGCCGGGACGGCACGGAACGCCAGAGCCCCGGACAACACCATTCCCGTGAAGCTGGAAGTCATCGCGAAACTGCGGTCGTTGCTCTTCTGCGGCAACAGTACGGCATACGAGCGAGGCGAGACTTGCGCGCGCTTATACAAAGCGCCTTCGGCGTCGCAGGTAAAAATCAGATGAGAGCATTGCCCCGCGCAGGCATCGGCAACCTCGACAGCCGCGATGCTTTCGGGACTGTTGCCGGAGCGGCCGAACGAGACGAGCAGCAGTTGCGAGTCACGGGAAAGGTAGCTTTGCGGACTTGCAACGAGGTCTGTCGTCGGGACGGCCTCGACATTGCGTCCCAATGCCCTGGTCAGTGCTGGCGCGAGACACTCTCCGATGTATGACGAAGTTCCGGCGCCGGTCAGCAGAATGCGAACCTCCGGGCGTGCGCTCAGCGGACCGAGAAACTCAGCCAGGCGCGCGGCTTCGCCTGCGATCAGGCTGTGAATTTCCGCCCACAGCGGCGGCTGCTGCAACACCTCGCGCGCGGTCCAATGCGCGCCTGCGGCGTCGAGTTGCGCACCTTGCAGACCAAAAGGCAAACCAAAAGTATCCATTTCCTAACTCACTCCTCTGGAGGAAGTTTGTGCGCCGGCCGCAGGATAACAGGCGTTGAGGTAGTCCCGCAGGACCTGGGCAACGCCGTCGAGCAGCAGCTCGCGCGGTTCGTTGCGCAGCGACCCTGCGCGGATCGCCGCATATTGTTTGGGCAGGTACTGGCTCAGAAGTGTCAGCGGTATGCGCCGGGCGCCCAGGTTTGAAATCAGTGCATCACTCGCGGTGCGGACCTCGGGTACATTCCAGTAGTAGCGGATCCGATCGCTCAGGCTGTACGCTAAGTCGAAATCCTCGGATGCCCGATCGGTGTAGTAGGCACTCCAGTAGCGCGGGTCGCGATGCATCGCCGCCCGAACCACATCCTTCAGGGATTCACCTGGGGCGGCTCCGAGCTCATCTTCGATCTCTACGAGTGCCCACAGCATTTCGCGCAATGCAAAGGTCACCCCAGGACCCACCTTCAGGATGGCGAAGTGATCGCGCACGAGCGCCGCAAGCGCGTCAGGTGTCTGGTAGTCGGTGGAGTGTGCTTCATACACGAGGCCTGACTCGAGCTCGATACGCCTGGAGAGCTCGCCCGCCTTGGCGGGCTGGTAGTCGATCACCTTGTGATGATCGAATTCCAAGCCCGGCTGCACGACAAGCGCCAGGACACGAGCCCATGCATCATTGATTCCGCGCTCGATAAACGCGGTGCGATGAGCCTCCAGTGTTGTGGTGACTGCCGATGGGGTCGTCACTGCCAGAGTCTCGAGATCCTCGGCCGCGCCTCCTGGCGTCGGCACTTCCGTGCCGATCACATAAACCGGCGGCTCTCCCCCAGTCGTCCGCCAGGCTTCTTCGCTAGCCTGGCACAATCGCGCCGCGCGGGCGGCAACGACGGCGTCGCTCAGGATAGGCGGGTCATCGGCGCAGCTCATTGAGCAGTCCAGGTGGATCTTGCGAAAGCCCGCCGCGACGTAGTCAGCGACAAGTTGCTCCGAACGCTCCATTGCGACGGCGCTGGGCTCGGAACGCCAGCAATTCGGGCCGAGGTGGTCGCCCCCGAGCAGCACCCGGTGCATCGGCAAGGCAGCCCGCGCGGCGATACCGGCAACGTATTGTCTGAAATCCACGGGCGTCATACCGCTGTAGCCACCGAATTGGTTAACCTGGTTGGAGGTCGACTCAATCAGCGCATATTGGCCTGCGCGCCCCGCCTCACGCAGGGCCGCTTCAACAACTATAGGATGCGAGGAGCAGACCGAACAGATCCCCGCTCCGCTGCCGGCCTTGTGCTCCCGCAGAAGCTCGAGCAGCGCTTTCATGAGGCCTCAGCCGACACTACGGCCGGCTCGGGCTGCAGCGACAACAGCACGGCACCCGCCAATGCGAGGACTATTCCGGCTACCTTGTAGGGGCCTGGGAGTGCTCCGGCGACCATCAAGCTGATGAGCGCAGTCAACAAGGGCGCCCCGGCGTTGACCAGGGGCGACACTACGATCGCCTTTCCGTAGCGAAATGCGTACACGAGCAGGAGCGCGCCGACCGCGTTGAGGATTTGAATGACGGCCGCCAGCCACGGCCCGTTCCATCCCCAGTTGATGGGCTTGGACAGGTCGGTCAACACGAAAGCAACCGGGGTGACCAGCAGCGCCGCAAGCATCATGTACGCAAAGATGCTCTCCGCGCTCATGCTCGCATTGGCGAGCTTGATGAAGTAGGCCTGCAGGCCCCAGGCGAGCATGACCCCAACGGCCAGCAGGAACCAACTGCCGTAGTGATGCACCTGCGAGCCAGGCGAGTAGTCGAACAGCGGCAGGGAGATGACAGCCAGCATGATGCCGGCCACTCCCAACTTTCCCGTCCGCTCGCGTAGCAGAGCGAGTGACAATAGGATTGTCATGACCGGCGACAGTGAGACGATGGGGAAGATCAGGTAGGTGGGCCCAAGCGTCACGGCGCGAAACAGCAGCATCTGTCCGCCGGCGCCCAGTAAACCGATCGCGAGCCCCAACAGCACCGATCGCCGATCGCGCTGCAGACTGCCATTTGCCCGTCGTAACGCCCAGATCGCCGGAGCGATCATGGTAAATGCCCACACGACATAGGTAAGGGTGTCTGGGAACCCATGCTCGCTTGGCACACCAGTGAAGGCACCCCAAACGCCCCATGCCAGCGTCGTCAACAGCGCGTAGTGCAACCAGCTGCCGGCGGTCATGGAGCAACACCAACGCTGACGCAACCCTGGCCGGGCGATTTCACAGACGTCCTCCCAAGCCGCTCAAAATCGGTAACTCACGCCAAGCGTGTATGTACGGCCGTAGGCGCTATATCCCTGGCCAACACTGCTTCCCGTGCCATTGACCAGCGCTCCTGAGCTCCAGACGGCATCGGAGCGGTTCGCAAGGTAGGTCCTGGCAATCGCGTTGGTGAGGTTCTTGCCCTCGAAATAGACTTTGAAGCCTCGGCTCAGCTCATATGAGACCTGGGCGGTTACCCACGAAAAGCCTTTCTCGTACGCCGACCACCCTTGGATCTCCGTGAACGTGGATGCGACGAGACTGCCGTCGTAATCCCAATTCACGTTCGCACTGATGGGACCCTTCTCATAGAGAACACCTAACGATGCACTGTTTGACGACACGCCCTCCAGCTGTCCGACATACGCTCCGTCTACATACGCCTTGCTCCAGGTCCGTGTGTACTGGCCATGCACGCCGAAGCCATTGGGAAGCAGATGCTGGAAACCGAATTCCAGACCCTCTATGTAGGCCTTGTCGCCGTTGACCGGCTGCTGGATCGTGTAGAGAACGGGCACCGGCGTCGTACTGCCATCGAAATAGCCCTGCACACCGAGATCCACGTTGTTGAAGGTCCGCTGGGTGATGAAGTCCTTGATGTCCTTCGCGAAGATCGCCAGCGTGAGGGCGGACTTGGGCTGGTAGTACCACTCCAGTGACAGGTCGGCCGAGTACGCCTTGATCGGCTTGAGATCCGCATTACCCGAATACGTGACCTGATAGACGCGATTGAGCGAGTTGTCGGTCCGGGTCGGTGCGAGCTGGTTGAGCTCAGGACGGGTCATGGTTTCCGAAGCACCGAACCGCACCTGCAGATCGGGTCTGAGATGATACGTAAAGTTCAGGGAAGGTAACGGCAGGGTGTACGAGCCCAGGGACGTGGTGGGAGTGGCATCGCTGTATTGCACAAATGCCGGATCCGTCGGATTCGAGGTGTTTGCAATGGTGACGGTCTGAATCTCGTTCACGGCAGTGCCCGCGGTCGTCCGGGTATGAACGACACGCACTCCTACATTGCCCGCCCAGTTGTCACCCGCGAAGGCGGCCTGAAAGTAGGCAGCCGAGGAGGTTTCGCGCACGTGGTAGGAATTGACCGCGTTGAATTGCGGCAGGGTCGCGTTGAAATCGTAGTTGGGAGCGCCAGGCACATACAGATTCGGCTGCCCATCCAGCCCTTTGAGCGCATTCAGGAGCGACGGAATATTGAACACGGCGATCGTCTTGGGAAAACTGCCGCCCGCACCCTGCATGTAGTTGGGAAATGTCCTCGTCGAGATCACGTTCGCACCCAGCGAGCCGAATGTGATGAGGTTTGCGCCATCGGGGGTCGTGTAGAAGTCATATTGACTCGAGCCCCCCGTCCAATCGTTACTGATATCCGCGCGTGACTTCTCGCGCCACGTCTGGGCAAACCCGAAACGCAGCTGCGTCAGCGGCCCGGCGTTGTCGAATTTCAACGTTCCATCCAATGTCGCGCCGGTCACCTTGTCGTGGATCGAGAACCCGCTCAGGCCCGTGTAGTGCGCGCTCCAGTGAGCGTTGTCCAAGGCGCCTGCGGCGAGTGCCTGGCCATAGTCACTCCCGTCCGGCAGCGTGACGGCGATGCTCGGCAGACCGCCGGCATTGTTCTTCCAGCTGATCGTGTTCTGATTGTAGGGTGTTGCCGACTCGAGGCCCGCTGTCACGAAGGCGTCGGTGCCGCCCTCCGGTCGATTGGCCTTCGACCGGTACACGTCGGCATCGACCGAGAAGTTGGACGTAGCCTGCCAGGTCGTATTGAAGCCTATCAGTGACGTTGTCACCTGGCGGTCGATGGTCTGGTTGACCACTTCAGGCGTAAAGGTGTTTGCGGTAAACGAAGTGATGAGCCCGTTCTTGACGACGACGTTTGACCACTCGGGATCGCCGTTGGCGTCATAGTTGAAAGCCGGATAGTAGGCTTGATCGTAGGCGACCTGCGGGTCGTTCAACCGGGTATAGAGTCCATCGACTGTCACATGCAGGGCGTCGTTGGGCCGCCACTCGAGTGTTCCCGAGAGGGCGTAACGCTTCTTCTCGTCAATCACCGAGCCGAATGAAATACAGCACTCGGCCACTACCGGCTGGCTGTCAGGCCCCGTCAGCGGCCACACGCCGGGATTGTTAGCGTCATAAGTGTTGTAGTTCAATGAATCACTGCGCGTCTTCTGATCGGAGACGACTCCACCGAGAAGAATTCCAAGGGTCCCGTCCGAATTCGTGTCACTGACGAACACCGAGCCCTTCTTGCCCCAGAATTGCGACATGTCGTTGTAGTTGCCTTCAACGCGCGCAGCCGCATGCAAGCCCGGATTGTCGAAGGGCCGCGCTGAGCGCATGTTGACGGTGCCGCCGATGCTGCCTTCAAGTGCCGAGGCCTGCGATGACTTGAATACATCGGCCCCTGAAATGACGTCGGCGGGCAGAATGTCGAACGCGAGGGCCCGCCCGTCATCGTCGGTCGCGAGAATCCGGTTGTTGAGCGTGACGATGTTGTACTGCGATCCGAGACCACGTATGCCGACGTACTGTCCCTCGCCGCCCGTGGTGCGCAGGATTGAAACGCCGGTAATGTGACGCAGAGAGTCAGCCACGTCGTCATCGGGAAATCGGCCAAGCTCCAGCGCGTTGATCGAATCGAGAACGATGTCCGAGGACTGTTTGAGCTCCAGCGACTTTCCGAGGCTCTCGCGCAGTCCCGTGACGACGACCGTCTGCAGCTGAGAGTCGTCCGCAGCGCTCGAGGGGCCATCGGGAGTCCCTGGTGTCTCGGCTGCGACTGCCGGCACCACCGGATCAATCATTCCGAGGAGCAGAATTCCCGCGTACGCTCGCCAACGGTACAGATGCATGCCGGTCACCCCGATTTACTTTTTACGAAGTAAAATGAAAGTCATGACAGCCACGAACTTTCATTTCCTTTCGATTAATATTTCGGATATCTTCGAATCTGTCAAGCGAAAGGTCTGAACTCGTGGCCCAGCATGCGAACGAAAGTGGATACCAGTAGGCGCGGATTCCTGAAACTGGCCGGCGTCACCCTCGTCACCGGCGCAGGCCTCGAGCCCCCGGGGCATACGGTTGCGGCTCACTCACCGCCCGATGCCGGTGCGGCCGCCAGTCTGGGGGACAACTGGCTCCTCATCGAATTCGATTCGCACCTGCAGTCCAGACTCTGGCATCTGCCCGGGGCAGCCCGCCCGAGGATCGCCCTGACTCAGTGGGCCCCCACCGAAAGCCTGACACTCGGCGACGGCACACGAATCGATCGGTTCGCACTTCGCGATCAAACCAGGCAGGACGTTGACGGGCCCCTTGGCCGGGGCATCCGGCTGCGGCTCATCGGACTGGCCGACTCGCAGATGGAGAAGACCACCGCAGTCGAGTTGTTCGAGCGCTATCCGGGAATCGCCATTTACCGCGTGTCGTATCGCAATCTCTCGCCCCGGCCTGTCACGATCCGTAGTTGGACGAACGCTGAGCTGCATCTGCCCCCGACGGACGCACACGCCGCAGCGAGTGACGAGGCTGATCCTCCGTTCTGGAGCTTCTGCGGCAGCACGCACTCCGACCGACGCGACTGGGTACAACCCGTCAGACCGGGATTCGACCAACAGAACTTCATGGGTATGTCGGCATCCGATTACGGCGGGGGGACGCCCATCGTGGATGTCTGGCGCAGGGACTGCGGCATCGCAATCGGCCACTTCGAGCTGACTCCCAGGCCCGTCTCACTGCCGGTCAGCTGCCACGAGACCGGTGTGGATCTTGCCATCGTTTCCCCGCTCAACCAGACGCTGGAACCAGGCGAGACGTTCGATACGCACGAAACGTTTGTAGCCACACACGCCGGTGATTACTTCACGGTACTGGACTCCTACAGACGAATCATGGCCGCACGCGGCCTTGCGTCACCGCATGCGCCGGAGTCTGCTTATGAAGCCATCTGGTGTGCCTGGGGGTATGAACGTGACTGCACTCTGCAGCTGATCGAGGACACGCTACCCAAGGTCAAGGAACTGGGACTGCGGTGGGCTGTCATCGACGACGGGTGGCAAGCCGCCGTCGGTGACTGGAAAACCAACCCACAAAAGTATCCGCGCGGCGATACGGACATGAAGCAGTTGGTCAGGAACATCCGTTCGCAGGGGCTCAAGCCACGCCTGTGGTTTGCACCTTTGGCAGCAGCCCCGGGTTCCGATCTGCTGCACGACCATACCGACATGCTGCTGCTCGACAAAGACGGGGCAGTGCAAAACGTCTCGTGGTGGAACAGCTTCTATCTTTGCCCCGCGTACGAAAAGACGATTACCAGCACGCTGGATCTGGTGCGTAAGTTCATCGGCGAATGGGGGTATGCCGGCCTCAAGATCGATGGCCAGCACCTGAACGCGGTAGCGCCTTGCTACAACCCCGCGCACCGGCATGCGAGACCGGAAGAGTCGACGCAGAAGCTGCAGGACTTCTTTCAAGCGATCTACCAGACCGCAACGAAGCTCAACCCGCAAGTCGTTGTAGAGCTCTGCCCGTGCGGCACATCGTACTCGTTCTTCAATTTCCGCTCTTTCAATCAGGCGCCGGCCTCAGATCCGGAATCCTCATGGCAGGTCCGGCACAAGGGAAAGACACTGAAGGCACTGATGGGTCCCAGCGCCGCGTTCGCGGGGGATCACGTCGAGTTGAGCGCAGGCGGCAGTGACTTCGCCTCCACCGTGGGTGTCGGTGGCATCGTCTCCACGAAATTCACCTGGCCACGCGACCCCAAGCCTAAGGATTCCTTCCTGCTGACGCCGGAAAAGGAGGCGATATGGCGTAAGTGGATTGCGCTTTATAATGAGCGGCGGCTGCCGCTCGGCACCTATCGCGGTGAGCTGTATGACATCGGCTTCGACAAACCGGAAACTCACGTGATCGAGAAGTCCGGCCGCTTCTACTATGCATTCTACGCCCGCGAGTTCAGTGGGTCCGTGCAGCTGCGCGGGCTTTCCTCCGGCCGCTATCGCGTGCGCGATTACTTTCACGGTCACGAGCTCGCAGAGGTCTCCAGCGAGCGCAGCAGGGTGCAGACCACTTTTCAGAACTTCCTGGTACTCGAGGCAATAGCCATCTGATGCTGAACCCAGCGGAGAACGGCCTGTTGGTCGAGGAGCGGCGGCGCAGGATCTGCGAGCTGGTTCGTGCGGACGGGCGCGTCACAGTCGAGGCGCTCGCGACGCGCTTTGGCACATCGCAGGTCACGATTCGAGCTGACTTGTCCTCACTCGAGGCAGCCGGTGCGCTCATCCGTACGCACGGCGGCGCCGTACCGCCCGAGGAGACCGATGAGCCGCTGGGCGTCAAGCAACTTCAGCACCACGCAGAGAAAGTCAAAATCGCACAAGCGGCGACCGCGCTCATCCGCGAGGGGGAAACCATCATCCTGGATTCCGGCACGACGACCGCCGAGATCGCCCGGGCCCTGCGCAAAACCGACCTGAAATCCATCAACGTCATCACCAATGCACTGAATGTGGCGGCGCTGCTTCTGGATGTTCCGTCGGTGCGCCTGATCGTGCCGGGCGGCATTCTGCGTCGAGAATCCAACTCCCTCTCCGGGCCGATGGCCGAAGCTGCGCTCGTCAACCTGCAGGCCGACCGGCTCTACCTGGGCGCCGACGGCCTGGACCCTGAAATTGGCGTCATGACACCCCATCTGCAGGAGGCCGAGCTCAACGCAAAGATGATCCGCATTTCCCGGCAGGTCGTGGTGGTCGCAGATTCCTCCAAGCTGATCCGCCGCAACATCTCACTCATCGCCAAGGTCGAGCAGATCCACATGCTGATCACTGACCGTGCGGCGCCCGCCAACGCGATCAGCGAGCTGCGTCAGCGGGGCGTCGAAGTGCAGTTAGTGTAAATTGGTGTTGCGCGCAACAATCCTCCTTCTTGTGATTCTGCAGCTGTGGAGCTGGGACGCCCAGGCCAAGGGCGCCGGCGCCGCGGACGAACGCTATTACTCACTCTCGGACTTCGAGCGGGTGGAGAAGATCGATGCACACGTGCACGTGCACGGCGAAGCAGCCGCGTTCATGGCGCAAGCACTCCAGGATAACTTCCGCATCCTGACCATAAACGTCGACTATCCGGACTTTCCTCCCATCCCCGAACAACAACGCGCAGCCGTCTCTCTGCTGCGGCGTTACCCGGGCCGCGTGGCCTTCGCGACGACGTTTTCTGTGCAGAACTTCCAGTCACCAGGCTGGGCCGCGGCAACACTGCAGCAGCTCGATGACGCCATCAAGCAAGGTGCGGTGGGCGTCAAAATCTGGAAGAACATCGGCATGAGTCTCACAGATCCTGATGGTCGCTACGTCATGCCCGATGACCC
>Ga0307511_10005031_pt1 | contig 13486 bp, 11 predicted proteins | sample 13_EM_MG_FD_200266 | JGI IMG/M metagenome (GOLD analysis project Ga0307511, IMG submission 200266) | Populus trichocarpa ectomycorrhiza microbial communities from riparian zone in the Pacific Northwest, United States - 13_EM | ecosystem: Host-associated > Plants > Roots > Unclassified | place...
TGGTTAGCTGGATATGGATGGTTCAAGAAAAAAAAATTAATGTGACTTCTTGGCTTTAACATTCCGTAGCTTCTCGGCTTTAAAATTTGTTGACTTCTTGGCTTTCTTAAAATTTGCGTGCTACTACTGGGTAATCGAACACAGGTAGATGGGTTTAACTATTTTGTTCCTTTATCCCTTTATTCTCCTACAGTCCAGTTCTACCCCTTCTACTATGTCAACCTCCCTCTCTCTATGGACATTCCGACAATCCTATTATCCAGTCATCCTGCTAGCTATCCAGCCATTCCACACATCTAGCCTTCTCGACTATCCACCCTCCGAACAGCTTGCAATCCAGCTCGCAATCCAGCTTACAATCCAGCTTGCAATCCAGCTCGCAATCCAGCTTGCAATCCAGCTCGCAATCCAGCTTGCAATCCAGCTCACAATCCAGCTGGCAATCCAACTCGCAATCCAGCTTGCAAGCTCGCAGCCAGCAGCCAGCAGCCAGTGCATATGTAAGGTTTATTCATCTGTTCTTAATATATGTTCTAATATTTTCTGGTGTAGAAGAAGCTTATAAATGGATGCATTGGAACCTACTACTGCTGCCTCCCTAGGCTCCAATACCTTCACTATTTCTAATACCTCCATTGACTCCTCCGCCAATACTATCTCTACTACCACCGCTACCGCTACCACCGCTACCACTACTACCTCCCCTACTGCTAGCTCTGCCACCTCTGCCACCTCTGCCATCTTCCTGAATGCTTCTTTTGAAGCAAGATTAAACCACTTGGTGGCAAGTGGAGCATTTAATGAAGATAAGCGAAAGGATGGAAAAGGGTTACGACATTATATTAAAAGGTGTTTGAAGTCATGGGAACTAGGAAGAAGGAACCGAGTTAATTGGCAAGCTTCAACTACCATTGCTGCATTGAAATGGTAGTTGCAAAATAAGAAAGGTATACATACTATTCCTAATTCTTCTTCATAAATTTATATTAACTAAAGTCAAGGGGAATATTCTCTACCAATTATGCTTCCCTCTCAACTTCCCACTTTTCGACGATTTCCATCCTGCATTGAACATCTTGATATTAGAGACAGGGATGGCTGTTTACTTACCTACCGATCCAGAGTTCCTGATACTTTAGTTAAGAGTTTAGTAGATAATGATAAGCATCTTCTAGAGTGGAATACCCATCACCAGCGAAAGATTGATCCATGAGGAGAATTTCCTATTCGTCACTACGCCACTTGGGCTGATAGTAGCTTAGATATTTATTACTGTAAGGATTATTTAACTCAGCAGCCGGCTTCTATTACTTGAATTGAGAAAAATCAACCACTATGAGATTATCTTGTAGATCGTTTGAAGCTAATATTTCCTGAAGCATATAACAAGCTAACTAATATTGTTTTTCCTCCTCCACTTCAATTATTATGCAATCCTTGGGCAGGTGTAGCTATAAATCAGCAAATGACACCATATAGCGCTTACAATTTTTTTTTTTTTTAGGATAGACATTCAGTTCCTAATGCTGTTGTCCCATATTGGGATTATGATGGTGGTGACTTGGTATTGTGGCAAGCTAAGTGTATTGTGGAGCTTCGTCCTGATGATGCTATACTTTTTATGGGCTCTTTAATTTGTCATGAGAATACTAAGATCACTTGAGGAGTTAGAAATAGTGTTAACTTATTTACACATAAGTCTAACATTGATTGGATTAAAAGGGATATAGCTACCCATAAAAAAACAGGTGGAAAGGCAATATCAAAAGACAAGCCAGAGGTCCGTGGTCAACCATACAAAAAGAAAACTAAAGCTGAATTTAATGTCTGTGCATCTCTATATTTGTACTCCTTTTTTTCCTTTTTTTCTTTTTTCTTTCTTGCAATATAATAGTTATATCACTTCACTACCCTCTCTACTTAGCTATCTCCTTAACTCTTTACTCACGTCTTTATTCTTTACTTCCTAAGCTTAATATATATCTACTATCAGCTATACTGCCAACTCTCTACTACTTACTCTACTCTCGCACTCTACTCTCGCACTCTCACTCAGCTCTCTCATCACCACCCTCTCGCCCTCCGCTCTTGCCTCTGCTCTGCTATCGCCTCTGCTCTACTCTCGCCTCTGCTCTACTCTCGCCTCTGCTCTGCTCTTGCCTCTGCTCTTGCCCTCTTGCACTCTCGCCCTCTCTACCTCCCCTCTCTCGCCCTCTGCTCTCTGCTCTTTCATTGCTCTCTCTTTCTCGCTCTCCACTCTCCACTTTTCATTCTCTCCTCTCTGCTCTCTGCTCTTTGCTCTCCCGCTCTCCGCTCTTCCGCTCTCCGCTTTTTCATTGCTCTTTCATCCTCCACCCTCTCATCACTCTCATCTCTCTCTGGCCCTCTACCTTTAGGCTCTCTCTGGCTCTCGCCCTCCGGCTCTCTCTGGCTCTCGCCCTCCTGCTCTCTCTGGCTCTTACCCTCCTGCTCTCTCTGGCTCTCGCCCTCCTGCTCTCTCTGGCTCTCACCCTCCTGCTCTCTCTGGCTCTCGCCCTCCTATTCTCACCCTCCTGCTCTCTTTGGCTCTCGCCCTCCTGTTCTCACCCTCCTGCTCTCTCTGGCTCTTGCCCTCCTGTTCTCTCTGGCTCTCACCCTGCGGCTTTGTGTCTTTCTACTCTTACCTCTCTGCTCTCTGTTTTTTACTCAACTCTCTGCTCTCTGCCTTTTACTCAACTCTCTGCTCTCTACTCCTCAACGATCAAATGGATTTCTTTTATTGTAGAATGTGTAATTCAAATAAAGATAGGATACAATTTGATACATATTATACTAATGGTCAGGAGATGCGAAGGCTAACATGTAAAGCATGTTTAATTGCCAGTCGAAGATAATATCATCATCAACGACAACGACTACAAGCAAGAAGATCTATACTCCCATAGAATATTCAAGTTGCAGATGTAGATTTCCACTCTCCTTATATACTATTATATTAACAAAACTAATATATTTATTTAGATTCAAATACAATTACCGCTTGCATTTAAGAGTACAAATTTAACTCCTACCCAATCTGATCTAGGCTCTATGTCTATATCATGCTCAAAATGTACTGGTCTCCATTGGTTAGATGAACGAACTGCAGAACACCCAAGTACTAAACAAAATCCATTGTTTAATACATGTTGCAATAATGGCGATGTTTCAATTCCTCTCATGAAACCTCTCCCTACACTTTTACATTCATTACTATATAATCAAACTTCTACCTTGCATCATTTTGGAACTCATATAAGAAAATATAATTCTGCTCTTGCAGTTGTCTCTCTTAAATACCAAGCATCTAATTTTATATCTCGAGGATTACAATAGTTTCAAATTCATGGTGCCTTATATCATCTTACTGGACCTTTGGAGCATTCTATGAATACCTGTCCTCAATTTGCTCAAATTTTTCTATATGATCCTGATAATGCTATATAACAATTGTCAATTCGACCTGGTGGTTATGTATTACCTTCTATCATAAATATAGTTCTTTTACGTCAATTATTAGAGATGCTACATGAGTATAATCCATTTGTAACCATCTACTGAAAGGCCTATGAGAGAATGCAACAAGCACTTTCCCAACTTTCCTATAATAATATGCAGATTATTTTGAAGTTCTGGATGGAATTGCTAATTACAAAAGGTCTCGATCAACACTGTTATAACCTCCCTACTATTAATGAAGTTGCTATAATTATTCCAGATGAATATCGAGAGGCTTCTCATCGGGATATTATACTGGCACAATGAAATAATACCATAGAAGGATCTATGTTTCGAACTATTACCTCCAACCATGCTGCCTATACTCCTTTACATTATGTGCTTTTATTTCCTTTTGGAGAACCAGGTTGGAATTGGTCTCTTCGGTTACAACATAGTCAAGCTCGAGATGGATCGCCAAAACGATTATCACAACGACAATACTACCAATTCCATTTACATTCTTGACTTTTGGAATCTGCTACACTATTTTTAGCATCCCGACTATTCCAACAATATATTGTTGATGCATGAGCAGTTGTGGATCAAGCTAAATTGGAGTAGATTCATATGAATCAAGCATCTTTACGTGCAGATCTTTATAATAGACTTGCTGATGCAATTGTTTAAGATTAAGTAGATATTTCAGCCCTAGAACGGAGAATTGTTTAACCTTGTAGCTTTTTAGGAAGCGATGGGTTCATGCAACAATTGTTTCAAGATTCTATAGCAATTGTATAATATTTTGGAAAGTCCAGTCTATTTATTACCATTACAGCAAATCCAAGTTGGAAAGAAATTCAAGATCAACTACTTCCTCATCAAACACCACTAGATCATCCTGATCTTATCAGCAGAGTATTCCATCTCAAACAACAAGATCTTCTTCACCAAATTCATTCTAAGAAAATTTTGGGAAGGTTTTTAGGTTGTGTTTGGACTATTGAGTATCAGAAGCGGGGATTGCCACACATGCATCTATTAGTGTTTTTATACTCGGAGGATCGTTTTTTAATGCCAGAACTAATAGATGAAATAATCTCACCTGAGCTACTGTCGGAGATCGATGATCCAACTAGAGACCTACGAAACATCATTGGTTCATCTATGGTTCATGTACCTTGCGGACCAAATTATTCACACTCACCATGCATGATTAATAGTTCCTCTACAAGACCCTCTTACTCCAAACGATTTCCTAAATCCTTTCAAGATTCTATAATTGTTCAAGAAGATGGATACCCATTATATCGACGACGATCCAATGGTGTAACATACATAGGGAAAAATGGATTTGAGTATGACAATCGTTGGGTTGTCCCATATAATCCATATTTAAGTTGGCGTTACCAGGCACATATTAATATGGAAGTATGTGCATCTGTTCAAGCTATTAAATATATTGATAAATATATTTATAAAGGCTCTGATCGTACTACCCTCCAACTACAAGAAACTGATAATGCTGATGAGGTTAAACGAAATCTTCAAGGACGATATATAGGCCCATGCGAAGCTATCTGGAGATTGTTTGAGTTCCGCATGCACGAAGAATTTCCTGCTGTTTACCATTTGCCTATTCATTTACCTAAACAACAACCTGTATATTTTGGTGAAGATCTAAGCCGGGATGAGCTTCAGCTACGTTTAGATACTACACACGCAAAACTCATGGCGTGGTTTACCTATAATCGAGAGTATCAAGATGGTCGATAGTATCTTTATCAGCAATTCCCACAATATTTTGTGTTTAAGACTCAAGATAAGCGTTGGCATCCCAGAAAGAGAGGTTTTGCAATTGGGCAAATGTATCATTGCAATCCCTTACAAGGTGAACGGTTTTATCTTCGATTACTTTTAACAGTAGTACCAGGAGCAACCTCATTTGACAATCTTCGAACAATCAATGGTCAAACCTATACAACATTTCAACAAGCTTGCTTAGTTCTCGGAATTGTACAAGATGACACAGAGTGGATTCAATGCTTTGAGGAAGCAATTGTGTTTAGTACAGGCCATGCTCTACATACATTATTTGCCACTGCAGTTATGTATAGTGGAATTATTGATCCTACTCAAATTTGGACTTGCTTTTAACAATACTCTTGTGATGATTTACCTTATCGACTTCAACGATCTACAATACAAATTCCCGAAGCTATGCCAAATCTCCATTTTGATTACGGACTTCATCTTCTGTCTAAAACTTTTGCACAAGAAGGGAAGTCATTAATAGACTATGGTTTGCCATTACTTATACAAGATTGAGAGTCTTTGATACATGAAAATCCATTAATGGCTTCTGAATTGGATTACGATAAAGACCAGGAGAAACGCTTAGGCGATGATAAATTGGTACAACTAAATGACGGTCAACGTCAAATATATGATTTTGTTCTTTCTCAACTTTTAAGAGATTCTACAAAGGGGCAATTTTTTATTCATAGACCTGCAGGAATAGGCAAGACATTTTTATATAAATGCATTTGCCATTACTATAGGAGTCAAGGTAAAATTGTCCTCTGCATTGCTTCTTCCGGAATTGCAGCACTTTTACTTCCTGGTGAATGTACAGCACATTCCCATTTTTCTATTCCCTTGGAAATTAATGAGCAATCAGTTTATCATATCGGAAAGAATACTCAACTTGCTGATCTCCTCTGTCAAACCAATTTAATTATTTGGTATGAAGTTCCTATGCAGCATCGCTACTGTTTCGAAGCAGTTAATCGAACATTGAATAATATTTGTAATGCTTCTGAAAATGCAGTATTTGGAAATATCCCAATTTTACTCGGTGGTGATTTTGCTCAGATAGCTCCTGTAGTACCCCATGGTAATCGAGCTGCTACAATTCGTTCTTCTCTTCAAAGTTCTTTTCTTTGGCCACATTTCCAAATTTTACATCTTACTTTAAATATGTGGGTTTAAGCAGGTCTTAACAATATTTCTTTTGCAAGTTGGCTTCATGATATTTCATATAAACCTATGCTTATAGGTATTCTTTCTCTACCATCCTATATTCAAGCTTATACACAACCAGAAGATCTTATTCACTTTGTTTATCCAACTAACATATTGGTAACTGCTTTATAAGATATTCAAGTATTTGCTAATCACTGTATCCTTGTGTTTTATAACAATACTGTCAACCAGTTTAATACTGCTGTATTAGACAGGCTTCCAGGTGAAGCTCAAACCTTTTATTCTATTGATACTTCAGATACTAATGAAGAAGATCCAAACTTCGCACAACATTCCGCAGAATATTTACAAAGTTTAAATTGCAGTGGATTACCTACCTCCTGCCTTATATTGAAAGTTGGATCCCCAGTTATGCTATTGCGAAATTTGTATCCAACTGAAGGACTATGCAATAGTACTCAAATGATTGTTACATGTCTTTGTTTCCGATGTATAGAAGTTAAAATTTTGGGAGGGGACTTTCATGGTACTAAAAATTTAATTCCTCGCATTTTACTGGCAACTACAGAGGGTGAGCTTCCATTTATTTTACGACGCAAGCAGTTTCCTATTAAACTTTGCTTTGCTATGACTGTTAACAAATCACAGTGACAAACATTAGGTATTGTAAGTCTAGATTTGTGTACTTCTGTATTTACACATGGTCAGTTTTCTGTTGCTATGTCACGAGTCATAGATGTAACTAAGCTTGCTATTTTACAAACTTCTATTTCTCTAGTTACTACACATCATATTGTATATCCAGAATTATTACTTTCAGAGCAATCTAACTAGAAATTTTCAATTCATTTCACCGACATCAACTTCCAAGGACTGAGCGATCACGAGAACTCAACAACCAGGACTACCCCGACATCGGCTCTTGCTTTATTTTACTCAGCGCGCTCTAATGAGCACTTTGATCTATTTTATTTATCTCCATTTGCGAAACTACAAAATCCCCTGGAGGGTAAAGTTTCTGAACTTTTCCGCTCAAAAGTGGTCGATTTCCCACTAGCGAACCTACGTGGTAACCGCCCCAATTTACATTGGTCCGGTCCACCTACACCAATTCCTTGTCCTTCCATCACATTCTACGGCTCAGCCGCACTTGTGTTTGTTTAGTTTCACCAAGCCTCTGCCCACTACATAGCAACCATTGCTATGTAACCCAGAACCTTGCACTTATCCTTGTTCTAATCTACTAATCACCAGCTCTCACTCTCTTAGAATAAATTTATTCTGAGATTGAGTCTCGTTGGCGAATTTCAACATGGCACCGCACCCGAGGGGTGTTCTCTTTGGCCCAGTGAAAGACTGGGGCCAGGGTATTACCAAACTACTACTTGAATCCGATTGAGAAGGGGACCGCAAGGTGAGACGCCAACTCACTTTGGAGAATGTCACGAACTGGCTTTCGATACCCAAGTTCCAAGAACTTGGAGGCGAGGTTGCTCTTGCGACGGCAATGTCTACCTCCACTAGACAATGCAAAGAATTTGCTGGCGAAGGCTCGTTCGAGCTAGCGGTCACCAGTATCGAGAGGAAGGGAAGGGGAGATGAGGAAATCTTTGAGGTTATGGATGACACCACCGCGGAAAGAGCCATCTAACTCTTGAATAGAGGATTAGCGATCCAGGATGAGGCAGCGAATGGATCGATGGAGGGTTTAGACGTTCAACATCAGACGATAGAAATGTTGAACGAGGTCTTAGAGTCTATCGTGATTAGACCTCTAAAACCCACAGGAGAACCGGTGGAAGATATGGGATATCAACTAAATCTGTCGACCCCCAGGAAGACGTTTAGGAAGGAGTGGGGCACTCCAGCAGTCCAGTTAGCAAGGATCGAGGAAGCCTTGGAGAAGGACAAAGATATGGAGTCGGAGAGCGAGGTGATGAGGAAAAATTCAGCACAGAAGGGTAAGGGAAAATTGACTAAGGGGAGAGTCACCCTTGATATGCTTAACGAGAAGATGGAAATTTCAGGGGCAGAAGTAGAACCCCGAAAATTCGAGGAGGTGAGGTACAACCTTTTCGCGACCCACCCGCCGAGTTGGAAATTGGAGGACAGCCAGAAGGGTTGGAGTCAAGAAACGACACAACAGTCCATTAGGACTGCAGCGGAGGTCGTCATACCAGACTCCGAAAAAGACATGGACTCGGACGACGAGTCTATCCCAGACGACTCCCCCACAAGGGACTGATTGCTTGACAGATACCGAAAGAAGCCACTCCTGGCTAACTTTACCAGCACTAAGGGCAACGGACCGATGGCGACAGTAGATGTGGTACCCCCAGTACCAGTCGTCAAGAATGAAGTGGACAGAGGCGAAGGAAAGGCACCCGCAAGTTTAAACGTCAGCAAACACGCGGTAAAAGAGCTGTCGTATGAAGAAGTCAAGAAGATTGCGAAGGAGATGAGGACAGGCAATGCGGGATATGAAGAGGACAAAGAAGAAAATGAGGAAATGAAGGAAGAGGAGGAGAAGGAAATCGCATGGAACCGCCCCTGCAACAACAGGACTCTGACAGATTTAATCATTTGCATCATGTTGAACGGAAGGGTGATGACAGCGATTAGTGAATTGGAAAAGGGAAAGAAGTGGTGGAAGTCGGCACAGTACTACAGGACAGCCAAGGGTCAAGTGCTGGCAGCGGGGTGGATGATTGAGGCGGAGTTATACGCGGGAGGACTCGGAGAGGGTAAGGGTTGGAAAAAATTGAAGGAAGAAGTTAGAGCAGGAAGAAGTGAGGTAGAAGCCATCAATATGGCAGTGGCAGCTATGACCTTCCATGAGGCGGCCAAGGTCAACATTGGGGACTTCTCGAGAATTGAGTCCCAAATCGAGAAATTGACGAAGCAGGTTGCTATACTTGCATGTCTTAGCGGAGCAGGGTCGATGGAAGATCAGGCTCAGGCCAAGAGACAAGCATCACAGAAGAAGGCAGAGGCAGAAAGGAATGCGGAGAAAGCCAAACAGATCAAGTAAATCGAACTTGATAAGAAGGCACAGACGGAGAAGATGAAGAAAGACCAAGAGGAAGATAAAAAGGCACGAGAGTTGGCACCTCAGATGGATCTGGTCTGGAAGGGGAGGTTGGCTGCTTGGGAGAGTGCCAGTAATCTTGTTGTGGAGCTGACGATGAAGGCGAAGCAGGCTTTAACACCTGCGGATATTGTGTTAGTGGGAGAAAAATTGAAAGAGGCGATGACGATGAAAGAGAAGCTGGAAGCCGAAGGGAAATTCATACCAGAGAGCAAGGTCGGAGAGAAGAGGGTAGTAGTGGGAAACAAGGTGCTGAAAGTTGCCAAAATTATTTTGGCACATCTGCAACCAATCGACGGAAGAGGGAAAGCGGAGGTTGAGGACGGTGTCAACAAAGTCAAGGCCTTACTCTGGGAGAAGGCCATCACCAACAACGCCATCCCATGGCTCACCACAGTGGAGATCGGTAAGGGAACCCAGGATGACGAGTCAAGGTGGAAAGTAGGAAAAATCGGGGAAGACTGCACCAAACAAGAGGTCCTCACCACGATGACAGAATGCCTCACAGCAGTCTTCGGAGCAAAGGGGGACATGCTCAACACATGGATGGCGGACGAAAAAACGGTGAGGATGGTAATGCCAGCGGCACCATCGAAAGTGGCAAGAGGTAGAAAGGACATCGGGAAGAAGCTAAGGGAGGAAAACAAGGACATGAAGACGGGACACCGCTTCCCAAAGGTATGGGGAGGAGCTAGAACGACTGGACTAACCTTCGATGCAGCAGACCACACGGAGGCAAAGAGGTTGGTCGAGAAGGGAGTCATGTGGGAAGGCACACGAAGACAGGTCCAGATGATGGAAACTAACAAGATGGGAGAATTTAAACACTCCCCGCCACCACAAAAGAAGGAGGAAAAGGAGGGAAAGATGGCTGAGAAGAAGACCCCCGCACAGGCCAATACCAACACCAACACCAGGGGCAACAACAACAACAACAACAACAACAACAACAAGAATCAGCAAAGGAGACAGCAGACCCCACCCTGGTCCAATGTTATCTGTTACAACTGTGAAGGAAGGGGGCATAAGAGGAAAAGCTGTTCCTCAGCCAGCAGAGCCGCATCCGCTCGTCTCTCGGGAGGACAGAAGAGGAACTCGGAGGTAGTGGGGGCAAATGAGAATGGCCAACAGACTCAGAAGAGGAAGGTTGAGGAGGACAAGACAGATAAGGACGCCTTCGAGAAGGTTGAGAGGAAGAAGGGATGGAATGTCCATTAGAAGCCAGCCCTAAAGACAACCGGAGGAGCTACCCCAGGACCCTCTAGCGCAAGAATCTTGGAGACTTTGGACGACGATGTTGAGGAATGGACACCGGATCGCTTCGGTCCCAACGCACAAAAGCCCCCGGTGAAGTCAGATTGGTCCCCGGACTAGCAACCGGGACTAGGAGAGCACCTCTTCTAAGGGCCTCTGCATGGCTTACCAGAACGTAGCAGGGCAGTGCAAGGGTACTCATACGTTTCTAGAATGCTGTAAAAAGAGGAGGATTGATTATGTTTTTGTCAGAGAAGCATGGGTGGATAAGAAAGGGACTGGGACACAATCCCACCCCTCATATACATTAGGGTCGAAGGTGGAGAAAGGAAAGAGAACAATAGTATACTAGAGGAAGAAAATGGACGGGGTAGTAAAAGTAATTAGGGAAGACAAGAGACTAGCCTCGGTGGAAGTGTGGGGTCACAAGCTAGGAGGAATTTATGGGGATGGGAAACTGTCGGGAGGGACATGGAGTGTGTGGCTCGAAAGTCTAAACGAGGCTGATTGCTTAGTGGGAGACTGGAACGCACACAACCAGGCATGGGACCCCCTCAATGAAGACGACACAAGAGGAAAAGACATGGAGGGTTGGATGGTGGAAAAGAGTTTCGAGATTGGGGGGGAATACGAGGGACCAACCTGGGAAAGAATAGTCAACGGACGAAGACAAGAAAGCCGGATCGATCTCTTCTTTAGTAGAGTACCCAAGAACTGGCAAAAGGTCAAGTCGGACAAATTCCTCTCAGATCACTGGGCCATCATGGCGGAGATTGACTGGGACGGGAAGCTAGAGGAGGTGGTACGGGAAAAGATCGACTGGGATATCCTGGGTGGGGAACTCAGGATGGCGGAAGAAGAGGAAGAAAAGGGAGATTTCAATTGGTATGAAGAACTAGAAGGGAACACCCCATATGAAAAACTAAAATTGCTCCGACAAGCCTGTTGCAGCACCACGCGGATCACTGAAACATCCAAAAGGTGGTGGGATGAGGAATTATCGGAACAATTGAAGATCACGAGGGGTGCTAGAAGAGGGAAAGGTTCAAATCGGAGCCTACACCAAGCGGCAAGAATCAAGAGATGGAGGACGGAAAAGGACAAAATGAGGATGCTAGTACTGGAAAAGAAGAAGGAATGTTGGCAAGCCTTCTGCGAAGAAAATGGGGAAAAAGATCCGTGGGAAATCGTCAAGTGGGCCAAGGACCCATTGCATCTCAAAGCTACAATAGGAGGCTTAACAGACACGGCAGGAGTACCCCTCAAAACGGTTAACGAAAAGAAAAACGGCCTGATTAGAGACCACTTCGGGTGGAGAAACGATGGCAGGAAAGTCGACGAGACGGAGGAAGAAAGGGAAAGATACCCGGGGCTGACCGGTATCGATCAAGAGAAGATGGAAGAGCTGGTGAGGAAAGCCTTAGCTGGGACGGCTAACAGGTCAGCACCAGGACCGGACGGAATCGGGTACATACTCGTCAAACGGGTACTCGACCTCAAGCTAGGCTCAGAGCTCATTCGAGAAGTGGCGGAGAACCTGATAAAATGGAGAATACCGAAGGAATGGCAACATTCCAAGGTAGTCATAATCCCAAAACTAGGGAAGGACCACAGCAAAACGAAAGGCTGGCGACCCATCAACCTAATCAATTGCATCGGCAAATTAGGCGAAAAACTGGCAGCAGACAGACTCCAGGAGTAAGGCCTCCTACACCGACACCAATTTGGATCGGTCAAAGGCAGATCTGCCATGGAAGCAGCCTTAAGGGTGGTGACGAGGGCTCAGAGATGCATGGCAGCGGAGGGAGCTGTAGGGTGGAACTTCTGGGATGTGAAAGGAGGGTTCCAGAACGTAAGAGAGGAAGATGTGATCAGAGAGTTGGAAAAGTCAGAAGAAGGCAAGAAGTGGATACCATGGGTAGAGGAGTTCTTCCGAGCAAGAGCGTTTGAGTTGGAATGGGATGGGAAGGTACGGGGAAAACGAAAAATGAATATCGGGGCACCACAAGGATCACCTCTCTCACCGGTGATCTTTCTCATTTGGATGGCTCCGATTATCACCAAAATGGAGGAAGCACTAAAAAACCGATGGCCCACATTAGATCTCGAACTCCCATTATATGTAGACGACCTACATTTAGGAGTGTCAATATGGGAAAGAGTCATGGCACGGGGAATAAAAATGGACGAGGTATTGGATGAAGCGGATAAAATAGTGAACAAGATAGCAGCGGAGAACCACCTTCCTCTCGAAGACTCGAAGCATGAACGGCTAGTCCTACAAAAAAAGAGGAGGAGAAAGAACAAGAAGGTAAAGTGGGTAAAGTGGTTGGGGATCATCATGGACGAAAGTCTGACGTTCAAGGAACATTGGAAAGCCTGAATCAAAAAGGCACGAGCCATGCTCGCACAATTTAACGGGTTAGGAAATTCTCAGTGGGGGATCAGCGCCACCAGCTGGAGGCAGATTTATACTGGGATGATCCGAGCGATAGCCTTGTGGGGGTCAGAGTTAGGATGGAGAGGGCAGAGGGACTGGGAGAAGGACTTCGAACAACTGCAGTACCAAGCTTTGAAGAAATGTGTCAACACAACACATGGATCTAAGATAGAGCTGTTCAGCCAGATCGAGGGGGTGGAATCTCTGAGAATGGCGTTGGATGCAGCACAAGCCAGACTCATGGGAAAAATAATGCGGGATAC